>ERZ795045.224-NODE-224-length-73909-cov-14.007339_pt1 | contig 73909 bp, 71 predicted proteins | sample MGYA00375129_ERZ795045 | MGnify/ENA primary metagenome ERZ795045 (study PRJEB30174, sample SAMN05720166) | activated sludge metagenome | isolation source: anaerobic digester from wastewater treatment plant | place: Japan | collected 2015-05-15 ...
TCCATTCTAACTTATTTCTGCTGTTTTGTCAGTCTTAATTTCTGGTATCATTATATTCTTTTCTACTGAACATAAGTTATCAATCATACACTATTGTAAAGTAATATAATACAAATAATATAAATACACTAGACAACTACTAAGCATCTTTTTCGTAATCATTAGAGCTAAACTTTCAATGGTAATCAAAAGTTGTTACAATTTCATACTCCATCTGCAAACAAACACATTATATCACAATATGTTTATTTCATCCAATATAGTTATGCTTAATAATAAATTGAACCAAAGAATACACAAATAGACAACAGAAAAATCAAAGCACAAATATAAATCCACCTGCAAAACACTTAAACAGGTGGATTTAGTCATTCATAATATTATACTACTGTTTCACTCCGCACTCACAATCTTATAATATGTTCGTGCAGTCAGCCAATACACAATACCGTATATCACAGCAAATCCCAATAAGGTTCCAAGCGTACAAAGCATCGTAAGTTTGTTGTTCGTAAGAGAAAACAGACTTAGAAGCTGTATCATCAGCCTAAAATCAAAGGCCACATGAATTGCTGCTACTATCAATGGTGCAAAGAAAACTATCAGAATCTGCATATTAATCGATCGCTTAATTTCCTTCTTGGGGAGTCCAACCTTTTGCATAATCTCAAAACGTTCCTTATCCTCATAGCCTTCAGAAATTTGCTTGTAGTAGATAATCAGAACCGTTGCCATGTTAAAAAGAAACCCTAAGAACAGTCCGAGGAACAGAAAGCCACCGCTTGCTGCATAAAAATCAGTCGAGTTTTCCACTCTTGTGTTTACCAAAAATTCTTTACAAACTCCCATACTGTCTGCTGAAAATAAATTACCAATCTCCCGGGCACATTTGAGTTGATTATCTTCGTTAAGATCGGTATCAATTATTGCTACCCATTTTATATCACTGGCCGCTTCACCATAGGCAGACTTCTGTCCCTTATACAAAGCTTGAAGCACCTCATCATCCTTCACTACTGCGTAGCCGGTATCGACTATTGCAGTTATATCTCCAAACGAAGGAAAGCTTTCGATACGTTTTACTATGGTAAATTCAAAAGAATAATCTCCGGCCTCTATGCGAAGGTTTTCTTTATCTTTCAATGTATCACTGAAAAATAGAATTTCATTCTCTTCCAAATCTACCTTTTTTCCGGTAAACTTGGCATAGTCCTCTCCGGTTATAAAGCATAGCTGTACAAAACCGGCATTAAAACCTTCTGTAATAGTAGTGTGGTAATAATTTTCGCCCCTGCCTGCCGCAAAAGCCAGATAGGTGTAATTCTCTAATTTGGTTATCTTCCCATTGTTTTTGCTTATGATATCCTTAATATTTTCTATTATAATATCTTTTTGAAATCGGTTTTCCGTTTCGTTATTTATAGCAATTTGCGGTACAATTTGGCCCGGGCAAAATCTATCAAGCATATTCTCCGTACCTAAATAAAGGGAAAGTGTACCCGATACCATAACCAATACCATCGTAGACAATATGCAAATATTTGCAAGACCTACAGCATTCTGCTTCATGCGATATAACATTCCGGAAATTCCAATGAAGTATTTGGTTTTATAATACAGCTTTTTATTTCTTCGAAGCTGTTTTAATACAACGATACTTACAGCCGTAAACAGGCAATAGGTACCTATTATCACAAGAAATACAGCTAAAAAATAGATCATAATGGCCTGAATTGCCGTTTTTGTAGTTAGGGCTATATAATATCCGGCACCAAGGGACAGGACACCAATCAGAGCCAAAAGCCATTTGGTTTTTGGTTCCTTTTCCCCGGCACTGGAGCTTTTAAGCAATTCAATGGGCTTTGCTTTGCGAATCCGCACCAGATTAAATAGCAGGGTAATAGCTATAATTATAGAAAATAATATTGCCGACGCTTTTATAGCCTCAATAGAAACTGTAAAACCGAAAGGTACATCGAATCGAAGCAGTTTAAACAACGCAAGGGTTACCAGCTTATGAAGCAGTATACCGCAAAGTAATCCTCCACCAATTCCAATGACGCCTACATACAGGGACTCGCAGCAAAGGAGCCATGCAATATGCCGTTTTTCCATTCCCAGCATATTATATAATGCCAGCTCCTTATGACGCCGCTTCATGAGAAAACTATTGGTATATAGCAGAAAAATCACAGCAAATATACAGATAATATTTATCCCCAAAGACATCATCAGTTTGACATACGCCGCACCCCTAAGCTTCGCTACCCCTTCATCTGAGGCAATGGCAGTTATGATATAAAAACCTGCCACTGTGCCGATAATAGTTAAAATATAGGGTAGATAAAACTTGGCATTTTTCCGGATGTTTTGCCACGCAAGAGAAGGAAACAAACTTCTACGCATTTCTGTCACCTCCGGTAGTGAGCAGAGTCAAAGTATCGGAAATTTTCTGATACATCTCATCATAGCTGCAATTGCCCCTATATATCTGATGGTATACCACTCCGTCTTTAATAAACAAAACACGTTTTGCATGACTGGCTGCTTTAACCGAATGGGTCACCATAAGAATGGTCTGTCCGTCCTCATTAATTTTGCCAAACAAATGAAGCAGCTGATCCGTCGATTTTGAATCCAATGCTCCGGTAGGCTCATCTGCCAGTATAATCTGGGGATTGGTAATAAGGGCACGGCAAACTGCTGCCCTCTGCTTTTGTCCTCCCGACACCTCGTAAGGGTATTTCTTTAGAATATCTGTAATACCAAGTTTCTCAGCCAAAGGCTTTATCCTTTGCTCCATTTCCTTATAATCCTTGCCCGCCAATACCAAAGGAAGAAAAATATTGTCTTTGAGCGAGAAAGTGTCCAAGAGGTTAAAGTCCTGGAAAACGAAGCCTATATTATCCCTACGAAAGGCTGAAATATCCTTATCCTTTATTTTTGTCATATCCTTGCCCGACAGCAGCACATCTCCGCTCGTTGGCTTGTCCAAAGCCGCAAGGATGTTTAAAAGAGTGGTTTTTCCCGAGCCGGATTCCCCCATGATGGAGACATATTCGCCGGCTTCTACCGAAAAGCTCACATCGGTCAAAGCCTGCACATGATTACCGCCAAACCGTGTGGTATATATCTTTTTGAGATTTCTTACTTCCAACAATGCCATTATAACAACCTCCTTAAAGCTTATACACTTATTTTAGCGGTAATACCCTCTTTCGTGACATCGATTCAGCTTACAATATCGGTTCTGTCACTTACATTTTTGTAAGCTTGAATAATAAAAATGACAGCATCAACTCTATATACCTATTCCTGAAAACTTGTGCTCATTTCAATACGCACTGTTGTGCCTTTTCCGATTTCGGATTCAAAGGAAATGCGATGCCCAAGCTTTGTCAATATCTGTTTTGTAAGATATAAACCGATACCCGATGCCCTTTTGTCAATTCTTCCGTTATAGCCGGTATAGCCCTTTTCACAAATACGGGGTAAATCCTCGGGAGCAATACCGATTCCCGTATCTTTTATGAGCAATATGGTCTCATTTTCCGAGTCGATTAAAATATATCCTTCATTCGTATACTTAATTGCATTGGATAATATCTGCTCTATCGCAAAGCAAAGCCATTTCTCGTCGGTCAACACCTTGTGTTTCAGGTTTCCCAACTTTACGCTGATTTTCTTGCGGATAAACATCGGTGCATATTTACGCACCGATTGTTTTACCATATCCTCCATATCATATTCTTTCAGTACAAAATCCGTACTGTTGCTTCCCACACGAAGATAAGCCATGACCATCTCTACATATTGCTCAATCTTAAACAACTGTTCGGTGAGCTCATAATGCTGCCGGCTCTCTTCACTTTGAAGGATTAACCGCATGGCAGCAATAGGTGTCTTGATTTGATGAACCCACAGTGTGTAGTAGTCCAACATTTCTGCTTTTTCCCTGTCGCTTTTGGCAATGTATTGCTGTTTATCATTAAATACGGCCTGAATTAAAGCCATATAGTCCTGTTCAATCCGGTTTACAGCCTTCGGAAGCTGCTCTATTGAAATGGCAATATCCGATTGAAGCTCAGATAGCCTATGATGTTTCTTTAAAAATATAATATAGTCGTAAATTCCAAATACCAACACTACGACAAAGCACAGCAAACTTGCATAACCTACTGCCTCCAAAGGCAAATCATACAGAGAAAATACCGCAGCAAAAATTAATATAAAAATAAAAAGCATTATTATGAGATTTCTTTTTGATTTCAAGTATGCGAATAGTATCTCCATATTATTCCACCATATAACCCAAACCCTTTTTTGTTATAATAAATTCCTCTATTCCAATGCCGGCAAGCTTTTTTCTAAGCCTTGCTATATTTACGGTTAATGTATTCTCATCTACAAAATCATCTGTCTCCCAGAGACGATACATCAAAGTATCCCTGCTTACCACCTTGCCCCGTTGCTCTAGCAATACTTGTAAAATTCGAAGTTCATTTTTCGTAAGGTCCAGTTTATCTCCTTGATACAGAAGTGAACAGTCCGATAAATTAAGAACTACCCCCTTGTGCTCCAATACATCCGTTCCATAAGTAAAATCATAAGTTCTTCGAAGAAGAGCCTGTACCTTTGCCACCAAAACCGTCAAATCAAAAGGCTTGGCAATGAAGTCATCCGCACCCATATTAATAGCCATGACAATATTCATATTGTCCGATGCTGAGGAGATAAAGATAATCGGTACCTGCGATATCTTTCTAATCTCACTGCACCAATGATACCCGTTATAAAACGGCAAGGATATATCTATAAGAACCAAATGGGGAGAAAACTCGGCGAAATCCGAAAGTACATTCTGAAAATCCGTTACACAGCGGGTTATCATTCCCCAAGAGGCCAGATGTTCTTTAATTATGTTGGCGATTGTCGTATCGTCCTCTACAATAAGTATTTTATGCATTCTTTTTCACCCATGGTACATACTATTTTGTTTAGTATTTAGTACTTTTATTTTTTCCTATTACTAATAGCAATATTTTATTTGTTATTATCAAAGGAGTCAATTTCCTCTTTATTTTTCGCATTTACTTGTCCAAAATTATATCAATTTGACTAAGAAGTTTAATTAGCAGATTTTAATTTTTTATTTTATCTCTAATACCGTTAATTTTTACTATGTTTTTGTAATTGCAACCGTCAATACCAACAAAGCCTGTATACCTGCCTAATTGTAAAATAACCGAAACTTTTTGACGATAAAACCTATGACAGCAAAATAGACTATATAGTTTGTGTATGAGGAAATGCTTAATGTCTTCAATCATAACCATCAAATATTTCAAGCTTTTTCTTGTTTCTATTGTTGCTATACTCATTGCAGCAATACTTGGCGAAAATATAGTTTTCGTAATTGATTTTCCCTCAGTGATTTTTCTCTTTGTGGGCACTGCGTTACTTACTCTTATTGGTTATAAAAAGGGAATATCTAGAGAAAAGTTATTTGATAACATCAAGCGCAATTGCATCATCACCGGCTTTGTAGGTTTTTTTCTCGGTTTTTTGATGGCATTGTGTACAACAGCCAATCTCGAAGATTTGTCGGTAAATATTGTTATAAGTATGTTAATTATTTCATATACCTTTTTTATATCTTGGGATTAATGCTCTTAAGTTAAAGGCCATAAAATCTATTCCAAATTCCCCCGAAAACTCAAAAAATTCAGATGTAAAACCTCCAATAAATTCGGATGATATTTACAATCAGTATTGTTTGTCGGAAAGAGAAAAGCTCATTGTAGAAAAACTCATTCAAGGTGCCAGCAATATAGAAAAAACATGACAAGAAACGATATATTTATCAGGATTAAAAGGTACAGTATATACAGTGGCTGGCTCACGGCTTTAACTGGTATTATATCATATTTAGGGGGGCTTTCCAGCACATTTGATGTCAGAATATTGGGTATATGTATTTTAGGGCTGTCTTATGGGTATGTTGCAAGCTTTATTATTGATTGCTTTATAGAATAGTACTATAAGAAAATGCTTAAAATTTGCGTATAGAAAATCAAAAATCTCCTTCTTGGCAAAAATTGTGGAAGCGATATCCAAGGAGGAGATTTTTAATCGACTTAAAATTACTTGTCAAGAAGGCTCGTTGTAAAATTAAATGCAACAGGTAAAATCCTTAAGAATGTTTTTTACTACACTCCTCCGCTTATTCTATTTCCTTCAAAATTCTACTGAAAAACTCCCGGGTTTCGTCTTTATCATTCATATTAAAAATAACAACACCCTTATTAGTTTCAAGATAGATGAAAGGCGGGTTTTCAGTATCAACAAACAATTTCCCCGACCCCAGTTCCTTTGTCCTAAAATATCCCTTTAATTTTGAACCTATAGCCGAACCGTTGGTACGCATCTCAATAGTTGGCAGCTCTTCCTCCAAGCTGACATTCTCAATGGATTCCCATGTATAAACATCCCCGTACATACCATGGATTTGAATACCTTCTTCAAGAAAACTTATTTTTGCCGGCTGAAATGCAAAGTACAGCGCAACAGTCACAAAGATTAATGTTACAGCACAAATAACGCCGGGAATCACAAGCTGCTTTTCCGCACCCTTTCGGAGCTTTCCATTTTCGTCATAAATATTTCCGTCATACTTTTGGGCCTTAATCAACATATAAAATGTTGACACCATAAAGAACCCAATGAACAAAATCAAGGTTTTTTCCGGCTCAAAAGCATAAAAAAGGCCGGATGCAATAGATACACCGCCGTTTACATAAAAGTATATACCTATCAGCCGTCCAAGGCCTTTTGTATCCACATTTGCTTTTTTCTCTTCAGGCATGGTGTTATATCCGGAGATTAAAAAATACCATTTGAATACATGAATTGTCATCCCCATCAAGATAAGGAATGCACCCATTATTATAAAAAACCACATAGCAAACCTTCTTACTAATAATTATCATAATTTCATTATATCACATTATACCATTACTATGCTACTTACTCGTAACAAATAGTATATGAATAGTGAACTATGTACTTTTATAAGAAAGTTTTGCAATAGATATAGCCCATATTGATTTTTTACGAATAGAATCTACTCAAAGACAAATAATTGGCCAATTGCACCAGGATATTCAGCAATATGCATATGAAAAAAGAGCCAAGAGGAATAATCCTCTTTGGCTCATCTTCCGTTTATGAGAGCCATAACCTCTGCCCTGGTCCGGGCATCGGTTTTAATGATACCTCGAAGTGCTGAAGTTACGGTTTTTGAACCTGCCTTTTTTATTCCTCTCATAGTCATACACAAGTGCTCAGCCTCTACCACTACTGCCACTCCCAAAGGATCTATGGTGTCCATTATAACATTGGCAACTTCACTTCCCAGTCTCTCCTGAAGCTGAGGCTTCCTTGCAATAAGGTCAACTATCCTGGCAAGTTTGCTAAGCCCCATAATCCTGCCCTTCCTAGGGATATAAACCACATGTGCCACCCCTATAAACGGGAGCAGATGATGCTCACAAATCGAGTAAATAGGGATATCTTTCACCATTACCATTTCTTCATGGCTTTCCTCCTGAAACACCTTCACAACCGACTTTGGATCCTGATGGAGTCCGGCAAATATCTCTTCACACATCCTTGCCACACGGTCGGGAGTCTCAAGCAATCCTTCACGGTCAGGGTCTTCTCCGATACCAATCAATATTTCCCTTACGGCAGCTTTTATACGTTCTTTGTCTATCATAGCAATACCTCTTTCTATTTATTGAATATCAGTAACTGTTTTCTATTTTGCGTTACTTTCCTTTATAACATTATACTTCATAAATAGAAAAAGGACAAAATCTTTTATCCGACACTCTGAATTACAGGCCCGGTTGCCATAGTATTCTCCGCAAGCTCTCTGCGAATCCGTTCCACAACTTCTACAGCCCTTTCAAAATCTTCATAAAACATAACTATAAAATCTCCGGACTGTGCATCAAGAAGTGCTTTCTCGAGGGCTCTATCCTCGGAATACACTATTTCTACATTTTCCTTTCCGGTTCCGCTGCTAATAACTGCATCGTAAAAAATCCCGGCAACCTCTCCCGGCTCCCTTCCTCGAAGGTCATCATCTTCTTTTATATAAATTTTGGAGAAATACTTACTGCATATTTCTCCAGCCTTGTATATGCTGGAATCGTCCCTGTCACCCGGCATGCCTATAATCCCCACAAGCCTTTTTGCTTCAATCCTGTCCAAAAACTTCATGACCTCGCTGTATCCCGCCGGGTTATGGCTGTAGTCAAGCATTACCTTGAAATCGCCCATATCCACAATATTAAACCTTCCCGGATTGGATTTAATATCGGGTCTGAAGGTTGCCAGCCCTTTCCGTATTGCTTCAACAGAAAGGTTTAAGCCATACAGCGCAGAAGCAGCCGCAAGGGAGTTTTCAATATTGCATTCGACTATTCCTCCGTAGGTTATGGGAATCTCACTGACATTCATAAGTGCTTCGGAACTTTTCCCGTTGTATATAATAATCGTATCTTCATCCACATACAAAGCCTTTTTGCCCTTTTTCATATGCTCCCCGACAATGGGATTGTCGCTTTTTTTGGAAAACAAGATAATTTCACCTTTTGCTCTCTCCATGAAATACCCGACAAATTTGTCATCGGCATTCAATACAGAATATCCATCGGGCTTTACCGCCTCGATTACCAAAGACTTGGCAAATGCCAAATCCTCAAGGGTATTCATTCCGTCCATCCCAAGATGATCCTCTGCAATATTGGTTATAACTCCCACATCTGCAAGGTCATACCCAAGGCCTTTTCTCACAATTCCGCCTCTTGCAGTCTCCAACACCGCGGCTTCCACTTCCTTTGATGCCAATACCATTGCCGCACTTGCCGGTCCCGCGTTGTCCCCTTTGAGCACACACTCATCACCAATATAGACACCGGCGGTGGATGTCATTCCCACCTTTTTCCCAAGACAAGCAAGAGTATGCCTGATCAATCGTGTAGTGGTCGTCTTTCCGTTGGTACCGGTAACCGATACAATGGGAATCGAATGGGGCGCAGCTTCCGGAAACATCATATCCAGTATGTCGCCCGCTACATTCTTAGCCTTTCCTTCTGACGGAAACAAATGCATCCTAAGTCCCGGAGCCGCATTTATTTCAATTACTGCACCATTATTGTGAGTTATCGGTACCGATATATCCTCAGCGGTAATATCCACACCTGCAATATCAAGCCCGATGATTTGGGCAGCTCTCACTGCCATATCTGCATTATACGGATGTATCTCATCAGTACATTCTCTGGCAGTTCCTCCAGTACTTAAGTTTCCATTGTATCTTAGATATATTCTTTTGCCCAAAGGAGGTATATGACCCTTGTCAACGCCTTGGTCCTTCAAAACCTTTAGCGCTGTAGCATCCAATTTGATTTTTGTAAGGGGCTTTTCATGGTCATCTCCCCTCAAATTATTGGAATTCTCAATTTCAATAAGCTCCTCCACCGTATGGATACCATCCCCCACTATAAAAGGAGGCCTTCTTTCGGAGACTGCCGCAACCCTGTTGCCAATTACCAAAACCCTGTAGTCTTTTCCTTTCACATATCTCTCCACCAGGATCACTCTTGAATACTTTTTTGCTTCATTATACGCAATCTCCATCTCCCGTTCGTTTTTAACATTCAAGGTAACCCCTTTTCCCTGATTGCTATCCAATGGCTTTATTACAACCGGGAAGCCTATTTCCTGTGCTATTTGCAAAGCACCTTCAAAACTGTAAGCCGTATCACCGTCAGGTACGGGAATTTTACTTTCCGTCAAAAGGCGTTTTGTAAGCTGCTTGTTTCCTGCCATATCAACGCTGACACAGCTCGGAAAGTCCGTCAAAGAAGCCTGAATAATTCGGGAATACTTGCCGTATCCCAGCCTTAGAATACTGCCGTCGCCTATTCTTGTGACAGGTATTCCCCTCTTTTTTGCCTCTTCATAAATCGCTTTTGTACTAGGTCCCATATCCGTCTCCACTGCAATGGCCCTTAAATTGTTTAAAATTGCTTCTATATCAACTTCTTCATTTTGTACAAGCTTTAAAATAATGTTTACCGCCGATCTTGCACATTCTACAGCACACTTTTCGTTCTTATATTCAAACACTATGTTATATAGTGAAGGTTCCTCAACAACCCGTGTCTTGCCATAATTGACCTCATATCCCAGTATATTTTGAATCTCTATAATCAAATGCTCGGTTACATGTCCTATATACGTGCCTTCATTTAAACGTTCTGCAAAACCACCCTCATATCCCAGAGAACAATAATGTTTTTTCAAACCGGGAAACATAGCAAGAAGTCTTTGGTTAAAATTTCCCAAGTCCTTTGTAGGTGATTTGTACAACTGCCCTACATCCAATGTTATCTTAACAACTGGCTTGTGACTGTAAATGTTTCTTCCTGCAAAGCATTGTATACTTTGTATTTGCACTTTCCTTCCTCCTAAATAAAAAAGCAATTAGAGTTTTTTATCAGTAAGACGTAATACTTCTCTTTTTTTCATGTCAAATCCATATCCGCAAGGCAAGACATGCAGCGTTACTCCGGAGATTGCCAGTATTTCATCGGGATTGAGCTCAGATACATTGGAACTCTTTATTGTGCTGCCGTCAATAACTGTGACGGCATTGCTTCCTAGCACCTCAAAATGGGCATCGGGGTACACCCTTATGGCCGTATCCTCGTCTATCCCTATTCCCAGCATAAAGGGGTTCTCCGCCACACCGCAAAGAAGCCTTCCGATTCTTCCCCTTTGGTCAAAATGCTGGTCAATTATAGCTTCTTCAAGAAGTCCCAATCCCGGAGCCATCTTCATGGTGCATTTCCTTGCCGGCTCATTGTCTTTTCCTTCAACTACCATTGTGTTGCTCATAACAGAAGCCCCCGCACTTGTCCCAACAATCAACACACCTCTTGAGTAAGCCTCATGCAGAGCTTTATATGCCTTTGTACCTCCGAGAATGCTTGTTATTCTGAGCTGGTCCCCTCCGGTAAAAAATATTCCTCCGGAATTTTTTATTCTTTCGGCATTCTCATCCAAGTTTGCCTCATTGCGCGAATTCATATTCAATACATCTATATCCTTTAATCCCAGTGTTTCGAATACCTGTCTGTAGTTGCTTCCGACCTCCTGAGGCTTTTCGGTGGCTGTTGTCAATATCACCAAGCTGCCTTTCCTTTCCCTGATGATGTCGGCAACATGCTTTAATATGGTTTTTTTTCCAGCTTTGTCCTCTGCACCGCCAATTATAATCAAATTTCCCCTTACTTTCTCACCCATTACTTCCTCCAACTTTTGTATATAAAATACTTGGTAGAAATTCCTTTACATATGTCATCAATAAAAAAGCAAGGCTTTTATTTCTCCCCTTGCTCTTTTATTACGGACTATATGCCAAAATAGCGTCTTGCATAGTTCATTATCACTCCGCTGAATATCAGGCCTATACCCATGAGGATAATACTTGACACTATTAGAGGCAGTCCGGCTTTGCTCCCGTTTTTGGTTGCCAGTATGCCCATTATTACTCCCACCACTCCAAAAATAAACGGATATATAACCAAGGACAGCAAAGCCGAAATCCATCCTATTGCCAGCAAGACTATATTGCTCCTGGCGCTTGTCTTTTGAATATTTATTCTTTCCATAACATCACCCAAGTTAGTATTTGCACGTTTTAATACGGCTATTCATTATCCCATGCTTTTTAACATTACTAAACCCATTTGCTTTCATAGCGTCCCTTCCTAAATACCTTTCCGTTGTCCACAAACTGCTCGCCGTTTACAAATACCTTGTCAAGTTTTAAGTCTTCTTTTTCAAAGACTAGTATGTCCGCATCGCTTACCGGCCTAATAACACCTTTTTTGGGGTACAGCTTAAGTATTCTCGCCACATTCACGGTGACGGTCTTTAAAACCTGCTCCATGCTCAATTTATTTGTCAGAATACTGTTCCTTATGTCATTAATAAGCTCATCTGTGCTGCCAATCCCTAGGCCGTTCCCGTTCTTTGCCGGAATGCTGCCATTGGCATCCGACGACACAGTAACCCTGTCCATATCCACTCCGGCGTCTTCTAGGAGTTTTAAAGCATCCGGCACCGCATATCCGGTCTCATTGGTCTCTCCGGCCGTCAAGTCTATGTTTCCGCCCTTTTTGGCATATTCTATTGCCTGGGAAAATAAAGTCTTGTTCCTGTTTAAATGGGTGGGCACAAACATCTCCATGGGAAAATCGGAATCCTCTACAAGCTCAATAACGGGCTCAAGCCCTTTTTTTCCGTCTCCCACATGTATATGGACAACTCCGGCCTTTTTCCCAATCAATCCTCCAATCCTGGCTTCACTGGCAACAGCTTTGAGCATGTCCGTCGAAGGATGGGAAGACCTGTGGTCCGAAACAGCTATCTCACCGACTCCAATAATCTTGTCAATCAGTGCTATGTCGGACATCACACTTTCTGTAAGGGTAGCTGTGGGAACCCTGTAGCTTCCGGTATATATATATGTATTCAGTCCTTCTTCCTCCAGCGCCCGTGCCTTTGCCAAAAGGTCCGATATGCTTCTGGTTATACTGTCAGCTCCCAATACTCCCACAACTGTTGTAATACCTGCCCTAAGGCATTCGGATAACATAATTTCGGGTATTCTGCTTCCGGGACCTTCCTCCCCTCCTCCGCCTATAATATGGATATGCTGGTCAATGAAGCCGGGACATACTATCCTTTCGCTGCAATCAATAATTTGAAGGTCGGGGATAATGGATTCATCTATTTGGTTTTCCAATTTATAAATTTTATTTTGGACTACTAAAATATCCTTTTTTCCGACAAATTTCGGCGTATAGCATACTCCATTTTTCAGAAGTTTGAATACTTTTTCTTCCATTTCCTAAAAGCCTTTTCTACACTTTTATTTTTCTGTATATCTTAAAAGGTATAATGTGCAATTTTATTGAGAAAATACTTAATTTTGATTTGAAATTTTTTCAAGCACGCAAATTTTTTTGTCGAAAAGTTAACATCCATTCGACGAAAATTCATATTATTTACTATAATTCTATTAATTAAAGTTGATATATTCATTTATATTTGCTAAACTAAATTTAATGTTTTATGTAAATCTAGATGCTTTCTTGTTTGCCTCTCTATTATAGAGGTATAACAAGAGAAGAGGGTACCACATGGTACAATCTACTCAAAAATACAAATATAAAAATAAGTGTAAAAGGATGGTCAATGTGTCTTCAGATTTTGATTTTTTAACCGCAAAACAAAAAAAGGTATACATGGTCATTGAATCTTTCATCAAGTCCAAAGGTATACCTCCTACCGTAAAAGAAATTGGTGAACTGGTAGGTGAAAAAACCCCCGGTGCAGTGCAGGGAATACTTAACCGTTTAGAGCAAAAAGGAGTCATCAAAAGAGAGGTTGGTATGGCAAGATCCATACAGCTTGTTAACAACAACTCCCAATATGCACCTCATGTATATTTACCAAAAATTAAGAAAGTAAGCCAACGCAATGTTAACGACCTGCTTAGCATCTACAACATCATCAATTACATTCCTGTTCCTTCCGAATTATTCCAAGAAAGCAGCGATTGCTTTGTAATTGATTGTCCGGACAACAGTCTTTTGGAAAGCGGAATCAAGTATGGCGACTTGCTTGTAATAAGCAGAAATTATGAACTAAAAGACGGAGATATCGTTCTGATATTGTATGAAAACCACGTTCTTTTAAGATACTACACTCATCACGAAAATCCCGATTTAATCACTTTAAAGGCTGATAGCGAATTGCTGGGTAAAGAAGTATTTAACAGAAATGAAGTTACAATAATCGGAAAACTTGTTGGTAAATATACAAAATATTAAGATTTTTCGCTTTGGCCTCTTTCATTTCATTCCAAGAGGCCAAATATAAAGGCTCCGGATAGCTATCCGGAACCTTTATATTATATGTGCTATGTAATTTTCAGCTACTCAAAATTCTTATTTTAATTTTGAAATTATCAATCTACCCATTTCCTTGGTGCCGACCACATTCTCACGAGGAGTATCCGGCGATGCGATGTCCGCTGTTCTGTATCCCATGTCAAGCACACTTACCACAGCATTTTCAATAGCATCGGAAACATCTCCAAGGCCGAAGGAGTACTTCATCATCATAGCTACGGACAATATCGTGGCAATAGGGTTTGCCTTGTCCTGCCCTGCTATATCCGGTGCGGAACCATGTATCGGTTCATACAAGCCCAATGAGCCTTCTCCAAGACTTGCCGAAGGAAGCATACCTATAGAGCCGGTAATCATGGATGCCTCGTCGGAGAGAATATCTCCAAACATATTTGATGTAACTATAACATCAAATTGTGCAGGATTTCTTACCAGCTGCATGGCAGCATTGTCCACATACATATGATTAAGCTCCACTTCAGGATAGTCCTTAGACACCCTTATAACTACTTCTCTCCAAAGTCTTGAGCTCTCCAGTACATTGGCCTTATCCACGGACATTAGCTTTTTATTTCTCTTCATGGCCGTCTCAAACGCCAGCCGTGCAATTCTCTCTATTTCAAACTCACTGTACTTTTCGGTGTCAAAAGCAGCCTGGCCCATATTTTCTGTCTGTACTCTTCCTCTTTCACCGAAGTACATACCGCCGGTAAGCTCCCTTACCACCATTATGTCAATACCGTCTTTTACAATATCGGAGCGCAAAGGCGACGCACCCTTGAGAGCCTGATAAATAACCGCGGGCCTTAAGTTTGCATATAATCCCAGTGCCCCGCGTATTCCGAGAAGACCTGCTTCCGGCCTTTTGTCTCCCGGAAGATTATCCCATTTAGGTCCTCCCACAGCCCCAAGCAGAACTGCATCAAAAGACTTGCAGAGCTCCAATGTCTCTTTGGGGAAAGGTTCGCCGGTGGCATCAATGGCACATCCGCCCAACAAACCCTCTTTTAATTCAAAACTGTGATTGTATTTCTCACCTACAGCTTCAATTACCTTAATCGCTTGTTCAATAACTTCCGGTCCTATACCGTCCCCCGGAAGAACTGCTATATTATACTTTCCCATATTATGCCTCCTTGCTTCCCAGCTGTTTTTTAATATACCCGATAAGGCCGTCGGCAGCTATTATTTCCTGCATAAATTCCGGAAAAGGTACTCCCATATATTCCTTGTTCTTTGACACATTCACAATCTTTCCGCTGTCAAAATCAATACTTACAGTATCGCCGTCGGATATATCCTTTGCAGCTTCAGGACACTCAATAATCGGAAGCCCTATATTTATCGCATTCCTGTAAAAAATTCTTGCGAAGGTCTCGGCAATAACGCAGGATATTCCCGATGCCTTTATGGCAATAGGCGCATGCTCCCTGGAGGAACCGCATCCGAAGTTTTTGCCTGCAACCATAATATCTCCCTTTTGGACCTTTGATACAAATTCTGTATCAATATCCTCCATACAATGCTTTGCAAGCTCGTTGGGATCTGAAGTATTTAAATACCTTGCAGGTATAATTACGTCCGTATCCACATTGTCACCGTATTTTATTGCTTTTCCCTGTGCTTTCATTTTACCACGCTCCTTTATCTCAACATATTCTACTCTATGGCATATTGCTTAGACTTAAATTTCATCCGGTGAACCGATCCTGCCCAAAACAGCCGATGCTGCCGCAATAGCCGGACCTGCGAGATAAATCTCGCTTTCAGGATGTCCCATTCTTCCAACAAAGTTTCTGTTGGTGGTTGCCACAGCCCTTTCTCCTTTTGCAAGAATTCCCATGTGTCCTCCAAGGCATGGTCCGCAGGTAGGAGTACTTACTGCAGCTCCCGCATCAATAAATATGTCAAACAGTCCTTCATTCATCGCCTGCTTCCATATCTTCTGTGTTGCAGGAATAATTATGCATCTAACATCCTCATGCACCTTTCTGCCCTTTAAGACTTCTGCAGCCACTCTCAAATCCTCAATTCTTCCGTTGGTACATGAACCGATTACCACCTGGTCAATTTTGATGTTGCCCACATTGTCAATGGTTCTTGTATTGGACGGCAGATGAGGGAACGCAACGGTAGGTTTTACCTGTGAAAGGTCAATCTCGTATGTAGCCACATATTCTGCGTCGTCATCAGCCTTGTATACCTTATACGTTTTTGTGGAATGTTCCTTTACATACTCAATCGTTTTTTCGTCAACTTCAAAAATTCCGTTCTTTCCTCCTGCCTCAATAGCCATATTTGCCATTGCAAACCTGTCATCCATTGAGAGGTGAGCCACACCGTCCCCTGTGAATTCCATGGAGCGGTACAGGGCACCGTCCACTCCTATCATACCGATTATGTGAAGAATTATGTCTTTTCCGCCCACCCATTTTCCGGGCTTGCCTTTCAATACAAATTTCATAGCCTCAGGCACCTTGAACCAAGCTTCTCCGGTTGCCATTCCGGCTGCCATGTCGGTACTTCCTATTCCTGTGGAGAAAGCTCCCAAAGCTCCATAAGTACATGTGTGGGAATCGGCACCTATTACAACATCTCCGGGCACCACAAGTCCCTTTTCCGGAAGCAGCGCATGCTCCACACCCATTTGTCCGATTTCGAAAAAGTTCACTATTCCCATTTCTTTTGCAAACTCTCTGATGAACTTGACCTGTTCTGCAGACTTAATGTCCTTGTTTGGCGTAAAGTGGTCTGGAACAATTGCTATTTTATTTACATCGAACACCTTGTCGACACCAATCTTTTTAAATTCCTTTACAGCCACAGGTGTTGTTATATCATTTCCCAAAACCATGTCAAGCTTTGCCTTTATAAGCTGACCCGCCGAAACCTTGTCAAGTCCGGCATGATCTGCAAGTATTTTCTGCGTCATAGTCATTCCCATAATCTACTACCTCCTTTAAAATATGATAAAGCTCTAACGCCTTTTTCCTTTCATATATTAATACTAATTATAAGTTATGCCACTTTCATTTTCTTCTCGATATTTATCCTAATTTATGAGCCTTTTTTAATGTTTTTTGACTTGCACATTCTTCCGGTACTGGAGCGGGGTAAGCTTTACATACTTTTTGAAAATATCGTTAAACCTTTGCTGGTTGGAAAATCCGACACTTAGAGCAATGTCGCTTATTCTGTTGTTCGTATCCCGAAGAAGCTCCTTCGCCCTTTCCACCCTTACTTTCAAAAGGTAATTTATCGGACTTATGCCCATTTCCTCCTTAAACGCCCGGGTAAAGTAGCTTGTGCTCAAAAAAACATACCGGGCTATATCTTTTAGGGAAATATCCCTTTCATAATTATTGTTTATATAGCTTACAGAGGCCTGTATAAGCTCCTTGAGCTTCGGACTTTTGTTCTTTATACTGTTCTCCCATTCCATCTTTAAAGCGCGGGAAATAAGCACAAAGAGCTCCATAACCAAAAGATAGTTTAAAAATTCACTTCCTATATCGGGATTCTCCTTTTCATTGAGTATCCTGTTTAGAAGAACTATAATATCGTTTTTTTGGCTCACTTTAAGCGTTATGAAAGCTCCAGTTTCCTTGCTGCTTACGAAATCCAGGAAGTTTTCCAAAGAGACATCGGAGTATTGACCGTCAAACCTGTTTATAAATCTAAAGCTCAGGACTATAAACTCGCATCCGGACTCGGACTTGACAATAAATTTGTGGGGCTGATTGGGCTTTATTATAATGATGTCATTAGGGCCAATCTCCGCAGGATAACCCGCTATTTCAAAAACCGCCTTACCCCTTTTTATATACACCATCTCAAAGCATTCATGCTTGTTTGGCTCCATATGCCAGCTGGTATCATGAAACCTCTCAATGGTCTTCACTATCACAGGAATAAAAGTTGATGAACTGAGAAGGCTCTCCCATGCCTTTGGAAGAATATTATTATTATCCAATTTCCCCACCCCCATTAACCTTTATAATCCAGGTATCAGCTGCGTTCTATTTCATCTTCCTGTTAAGCCCGGACATCCTGTGGGCCTTAAACAGGTTAAAAAACCTTGTTCCATCGCCGTCTGGCGTAGATATTCTAAAAATACCCTTGTTGACCTTTCTGGCATCTTCAATTGAATAAAAGGCATTCGAATTGCAACCTTCTATTATTTGAACAACTTCCTGCAATTCCTTGCGTTTAATAACTGTATAAATTATCTTTACATCACCATTTTTACCCTCTGCATCCACAGCCGTAACACCAAATCCTGATTTTGAAAGCTGTTCTTTGAGCTCGAATTCGTTTTTATCCACGATAATCCTTACCACAAGAGTCCCTATCGCAAGCTTTTCTTCGATAATTATTCCGACAAAAGTGCCTGTGGCAAAACCCAATGCATAAGCAAAGTAACATACAAAATTATTGAGATTCTGCATAACCTGGCTTATTGCCACAATCCACACCAGTACCTCAAAAAAACCCAGAATGGGAGCCAGATATTTTTTTCCTCTTGAGACAAATATAATCCTGATGGTTCCTATTGTTACATCGATAATCCTCGAGAAAAAAATAAGCAATGGAAGGATAAGCCAGTTGAACAGTCCGGAACTCATTATATCCTCCATATTAATCGAATCATCCTCTCCACTTTGTGTTACATATAATTCTATCTTATATGTTCTGTAGCGGTCAACCTCCTATTACTTCCAGACAAAACCCCCAAATTCAAGCTCTGATTTAAAAATTATAAAGTCTCATTTTCGGTTCTAAGTACCCGATTTATAAAGATACTTCAACACCTTTTCATACTTCAAAATCAAATTTGTTTTTTGTATAATTAATTTGTATCATCAGGTTTGTCTTTCTGCCCGAAATACTTCTTGGATACTTAAATAAAAAAACAAGGCAATTTTGGAGGAAATATCTATGAGGGTTACGGTTTTGACCTATTCGCGCCGGAAAAGTCATTTTATAAGAAAGATTATATTTTATATTATTCTGCTTGCTTTAATTTGTTCTATTGCGGTTTCGGCCGTATCGGTTTTCGCAGGTTGGAAATTAATCCATCCGAAGAGATTAAACATTTTGGACTTTTCAGCGAATATTGTTCCTTCCTATACCGATGTTTCTTTCAAGGACATAACCGGAGAGCTTACGTTAAAAGGGTGGTACTTTAGTGTAACCGGAAGCAACAAGACTGTAATCCTTGCCCACGGATACGGGAAAAACAGGCTTAATTTCGGTGAAAGCACCATACATCTTGTAAAAAGTCTTCTCGATAAAGGCTATAATGTGCTTGCCTTTGATTTTAGAAATTCGGGAGAATCCGACGGAAACACAACAACCTTCGGGGTTTATGAAAAGAATGATTTGCTTGGCGCGATTCAATATGCCAAAGGCAAAGGCTCCGAAACAATAGTTCTCATGGGATTTTCAACGGGTGCGTCAACATGTATTCTGGCAGCTGCCGAAAGCAGCGATGTTGATGCGGTAATAGCAGACAGCCCGTACTCTGACCTTGACGCTTACTTTGAGCAAAACATAAACAGCTTAACTAAACTTCCGGCAATTCCGTTTAACAAACCGACAACGCTTGCAACATTTTTTCTGGCAGGTATCGAGCCCGATGAAGCAAGCCCGGTAAAGGCCGTACAGGCTGTTTATCCCAGGCCGATGCTTCTGATCCACAGCAAGGACGATACCAAGGTGCCTGTTGAAAACAGCCGCTTGATATACAAAGCATACGCTTCCTACACAATTACATTTTGGGAAACCGGCGGCGCAGACCATGGAGAAATCTATCAGTCCGACCCCAAAGAATATATCAAAAAGGTGACGGACTTTCTTGAAAAACTGTGACAGCTTTAAAACATGTTTCTTTTGTAAAGAAATATTCCCACGGCAATAGAAATAACTGTTGAAATTCCAAGTATACCCCAAAATGCAAAGGGCGTATTGGCATCCAAACCAAAGGGCAGCTGTACGTTCATGCCAAAGAAACTGGCTATCATAGTGGGTATCGCCATTATTATTGTAATCGATGTCAAAACCTTCATCACGACATTCAGGTTGTTTGATATTATTGAAGCAAAGGTATCCATTGTGCCGCTTAGAATAGAGCTGTAAATGTTGGCCATTTCAATAGCCTGCTTGTTCTCTATGATTACATCTTCAAGAAGGTCCTGGTCCTCTTCATAGAGTTTTATATATTTGCCTTTTAAAAGTTTTTCCATAACTATCTCATTTGATTTTAATGACGTAGTGAAAAACACAAGGCTCTTTTCCAATTCAAGCAGCTTGAAAAGCTCTTTGTTTTGAAGAGACTTGTGCAATGAAGTCTCCGCCTCATAAGATTTTTTGTCAATATGCCTCAGGTATCTTAGGAAATCCTTTGCAATCAAATACAAAATCTGCAGCGTAAACCTTGTCTTTTTAAAAGTAAAATAGTCTTTTACTTTCTTCGCCTTGAAGTATTGAATCAAAAAAGTCTCCTTGCTGCATATGGTAATAAAGTAGTCTTCCGATATTATAATTCCTAAAGGTATGGTCTCATACTTTATATCTTTTTGATCTTTGTCCTCATACACATACGGAATGTCAACAATCACCAGTGTCTGGTTGTCTTCAACGTCTATTCTTGGTTTTTCCTCCTCGTCAAGAGGGTCCCTTAGAAAATTGGGATGTATATTAAGGCTGCTTTCAACAAAGTTCAACTCTTGCTCAGTAGGAGAAACAATATTTACCCAGCACCCTTTCTCAAACTTCTCTATTTTAACCGGAAATTGATCTGTATCGTAGGATTTGTAGATCTCAATCATTGCAAATCATCCCTCTCATCCCTCTAAAAAGGCATAAAATAAAACTTTTTATATTTTCTCCTATTTATTCAAATAAAAAACTTCCAGACGAGTGGAAGCTATAAACATATTAAAGTATTATTTTTAATATATCTTTCCCTCGTTGAGCTTTAGCACTATACAGCTTAGGCTAACAAGACCAGCTGCATTAAGCAAAACCTTAATCCGGTAGTGCTTGTTAACCCATTGGCGTCTTTCGACGTTTCCGGGCAGCAGCGTCTTTCTGTATAGGAGCCTCACCTAACAAAGATATTTAATTGCCACTATTATTATATTCAATAAAGTATACTAATGTCAACCGTCAACATAATTTTATGAAACAAATAATGAACCAAAATAAAAACCCCGGAAAAACCCGAGGTTTTAAACTATTTCTTTTTGTCAAAAAAGTATGAAGGCGGACTTACCGAAGCAGCCGAGCTATAGGCAGAGCTTATTCTTCTGCCTTCTCTTATTTCCCTTATTTTAGCTCCAAGATAATTTAAAAGGTTGTCTGCCTTTTCTTTATTTTTCTTTTCAGCTTCGCTTATTTCCCTCAAAAGCTCCACTATCTTTACGACTATATCCTGTAACTCTTTTGCACCCTTTACGCCTAATCTTCCGGCCTCATCCAAGCTGCTTATCCCAAGCTTTTGCTTGAATGCCGTAAAGCACGCGTTGAATTCGTCGTCCAAACGGTTGATTTCATCGATTTTAGCCTGCTTTTCATCAATAAGATTCTGAAGCCCGTCCATGCCTTCTTCGTTTATCGTTTCATTTTGAGTCATGGTAAGGGAAAGTATGTTCTTTAAACAATTAAGCTTTTTTTCAGATATTTGAACAAGCGTTTGAATATATCCTTCCGGAGTATTGATCATTAAAATCTCTCCTATTTAGCCACTTGAGCCGTTCTTGAATTCTGTTGCCTTGCAATTTTCATTGCCTGCTCCCATGTATCCCGAAGTTCCTTCGCAAATCCCAGAACTTCTTCAACAATCGCACTGTCCTTCTTTATATTTGCGTCAATAAGCCTTCTGTACATATAATCATACAAAAGCTCCAATTGATGCGCAATATCGTATTTCATGTCCAGCGTACAGCGAAATTCCGAAATAATGTCCTGGGCCTTTATAATGCTTTTGCTTGCCTTCTCAATATTTTTATCGTCCAAGGCCATTTGAGCTTGCATCAAAAACTTTACAAGGCCATTGTACAGCATTAATGTCAGTTCTTCAGGAGTGGCGGTATATACCGAATTCTCCTTGTACTGATCATATGCATTTTTTAATGCCATTAAAATCCCTCCAAAGGTTTATAAGTTGTAGTCCTTCGCTCTGCTTGTTTATTTCACAAATCAGCCTCGATAATTGCTAAATTGCTGGGTCAACCATGATGACTGGCTGTTCATTGCATCGAGCATTTTCTCCATAGCAGCAAACTTTTTGTAATAATATTCCTCTTTTTCATAAATCTTTGCCAATAAATTGTCAATCAGTTCGTCCTTTTCCTTCATTTCATTTACTAAAAGATTGTCATATTCCGTCATATCTCCTACCAAGCCTGCTTTTTCCAACAAAACACCTTTCTTTCCGCTGGCATTTCTTGTTGTCCTTATGTTGTCCTGAAGTATGTCATAAATTCTCTGGGCTATTCCGGATTCTTTATATCTTACTGACCTTTTATCGGAATCATTCAAAGCCTGGCTGTATGTGTATTGCGAACTCTGAGTAAAGAGTTGTACCACTCCATCATAATTATCGGTAAGAGCAGCTCTAAGCTTTTCCTCATCTATAACAAGCTTGCCCTTGTCCTGGTATAACCCTGTTGTAATTCCTATCTGGTAAAGGCTCAAGGAACTTCCTTCAACCTTGTCATATAATGCTCTTCTAAGACTTGTCACGATATTTTCCAATATGCTGTCGCTTCTTAGCAAACCTGATTTGGCCTTTTCCTCCCATCTCCTTATATCATCTTCAGTCATTGCTTTCTTTTGGTCATCTGTAAGAGGAGGATATTTCCTGTCTCTTTCTTCGGTAAGCACAGAGTTGATTTTAGATATCATATCATTATAGCTGTTTATAAAATTCTTTATATTCTCAACAACACCATCTATATCTGCCTTAACGTCAATCGTCACCGGTTCGGTAGTAACTTCCTTTAAAGTGTAGGTTACTCCGTCTATGGTAAATTCATTGGTGCCTCGCTTCATGTCAGTGACTCCATCCAAGGTAAACTCAGCATCCTTGCCGGCAGTATAGGTTCCGCCCACAAGGCCCATTGCTTTAAGCAATCCATTGGAAGGATCCGTATCGGTGATTTCTATCGTTGAAGTCGCCCCCAAAGTCTTCGATTCCATAATAAATCTATCATTGAGGGAATCATAGCTTACCTTGACCCCTGCCTTGCTGGAATTAATAGCATTCATGACGTCATTCATAGTTGCATTTGCATAAGATTTACCCACATCAATAACTTGGTCATTTATGGTAAAAACAATATTGGCATTTGGGTCCGTGATATTAAAATTATTTGTAAGCTTTGAATTTAAAGATTCAATACTTATATTAAAAGCTATCCTGTTGCTCTTGTTGTCGTTGGCAGCAAATCCCAGCTTCTCCAGTCCATCCTCAGGACCTTTTTTAAATATCAGCTTGTCCGTACCGTCGCTTGAAAAAATCAGCTTGTTGCTTGAAGCGTCTTTCGTTACCTTTACAGTGCCTCCCAACTGGCTCTGAATATACGATGCCAATTCGTCCAAATCACTGTAATTCTTGTCTATTTCAATAGTTTTGTCTACTCCATTTATATTTACAATAAAGGTTTTACCCTTTTCGTTTCCGCTTAAGTCTATAACACTTGAACTTATCCCGGTTGCAGTCGCTCCGTTGGAAAATCCCAGCTTGTCCAACACATTGTTGGAATCCCCGGAGGTTAACTTCACTGTCTCTCCCGAAAGAGTTGTAAAGCTTAGTTTGGTTCCGTCATTGCTCACATGTACTTTACCGCTGAGCTCGGAATTATTGTCAATGGCCTGCTGAATTTTAGCTGTAAGATCATCTATATCTGTTGCCTCCGAAATATTTATGGTCTGTGCCTCGCCGCTTCCAACGGTTATTTTAAAGCTTCCGTTGGTGTATAATGAATAATCGGAGTTTACATCCGAGCCTCCTGTAATAAAGTTCTTTTGTCCGTCTGAAAAACCTAAAGATGAAATATAATTATTTGCGGGTTCGCTTATAGTTAATGTACTGCCATTGACAAGACATTTAAACTCTATCTTGCCTCCTGTTGTCAAAACATCGATTTTTCCTGCGCCAAAGGCTTTTCCCAAAGCTGTCTCAAGTTTTTGCTCAAGATCATTGATGTCCGCATAATCTTCCAAGGATATTGTCTTTGTAACTCCGTCCAAAGTAAAATTTAATTCTCTTCCCTGAAGAGAAGTGCTGCTTACAGTATTGCTTCCTTTAATGCCTTGAACCAATCCAGATGTTCCGACAATATTTCCCGCAGATGCCAAGGATTTCACTGTTATGGAGTGGACTTTGGAAGCCGCCGCAGCGTTGGCTGTCGCCGTCACGGCAGATTCCTTGCTTGAAGTTATCTTAAAGGATGAAAACGCACTCGTAGACGTAAAATTTGTTTTAGGCTTCAATACATTGAAATACTCGTCTGTAATACTTCTTAATTTGCTTATTATGTCCCTGTATGTATCCCTCTTCCACTCCAATATCTGTCTTTCCTGCTTTATCTTGTCAACCTTAGCTTTTTCAACACTCATCAGCTGCTCTATAATAGCATCAGTATCAAGCCCGGAAGACATACCTGTCAATCTTATTTTTCTATTAAGCATATTCGAAATACTACTGACCGCCACCAGATTCAACCCCTCTCATCAACTATGATTCCCACCATTTCCAGCATTGCCGCCACCATATCCAATATTTTCTCCGGCGGTATCTCCCTTATAACTTCCTTAGTCTCGGAATCAATAACTTTTACCATGATCTCTTTGCTTTTCTCGTGTACAGAAAACTCCAATTGCGTATGAATGCCGTTTATCGCCTTGTTTGCCTTCTCAATTGCATTTATAATTGCCTTTTGGGATAATGTCTCGCCCTTCTCATTTTCCGACAAATATGCATCTGCAAAAACTTTTTTTGCGTCCGCTGACTCTTTACCGGGACTATTGCCGGAATTTATGGTATTAGGTTGATAATCTTTACTCTGGATTTTTAAAACCTGTAAATTTGCAGCATCCATGCTATCGATTTTCATAAATAATCCCTCCGTGAATCTTTCTCACTAAGAATATCGGAGGATAATCAGAATTAATTTAGCATTAAGTTGCAAGTGTACTTCTTATCCATTCTTCAGTCCTTTTTATACCTTCCTCTAAAGATACTTTAGGAGCCCATCCCAAAAGCTCTCTAGCCTTTTGGTAGTTGCACAGAAGCTTTGATATCTCGCTTTGGGGATGAATATGGGGAACATGTACTATTTTTTCCTTGTCTTTAGCGATCAAAAGTGCAAGGTCATTAATGCTTATATCCTTGCCCAGCCCGGCATTTACTATTTCCCCATTTACTTTGTCGGAATAGCCGGCCTGCACCACAAATTCCGCACAGTCTTCAACGTAGAGCAGATCCCTGGTCTGAAAACCGTCCCCATATATATTGAGAGGAAGTCCTTCCAGATTTCTCTTTATGAAAATAGCTACAACGCCGCCCTCGCCGCTGGATTTCTGCATGGGACCGTAAGTATTGAAAGGACGAATAACCACTGCCGGAAGCTTATAGGCATACCAGTAGGATAAAACCATATTTTCTCCGGCAATCTTGCTGCCAGCGTAAGGTGAAGCCGGTTTTGTGGGATGCGCTTCGGTTATACCCTTTTCATCGTTTGCCCTGTCATATACCATGCAAGTACTCATGAAAACAATTTTGGTGTTGTATTTTCTGCATTGCTCCAATACATTAAAAGTTCCCACCACATCATTTTGAAATGTTGTGCCCGGGTCGTCAATGCTGTCCTGTACGTTAATGCTTGCCGCTAAGTGATAGCATATGTCAAACTTGTTTTCAAAAAGATTATCCAAGATAGAAACGTTCTTGATGTCTCCTTCAACGAATCCTGCAAAATTGGGGTTTTGCATAAATTCTTCGATATTCTTGCGTTGGCCGTTTGAAAGGTCGTCCAATACCCACACCTTGTGTCCGTCATCTAAAAGCTTTTTAACCACCCAACGTCCTATAAATCCGGCTCCTCCCGTTACCAATATATTCAAATCAAATCACCCTTTCTATATAATATGTTTTTGAAGTACATCCTTAACATTTGAAATTACATACAAAACATCTTCCTTTTCCATTTTGGGAAACAGAGGAAGGGTTATTATTCTCTCATATAAATCTTCAGCATGAGGACACAAACCTTTTTTATATCCCAGTTGTCTGTAAAACGGATGATAGTATACAGGAATATAATGAACATTTACTCCTATCCCTCTGGCTTGAAGCTCTTCAAATATCTTTTTTCTGTCGCAGTTAAGTCTCTCTAACTTAAATTTTAAAATGTACAAATGCCATGAGGAATTTGTGCCGTCAAGCTGGTATGGAACAACCACCTCATTAATTGACTCAAAAGCTTCTGTATAGAGCTTTGCATAATCTCTTCTTAACTTAAGAAATCTATCGGATTTCTTAAGCTGGCTTACACCCAATGCAGCCTGGATATCTGTTATTCTGTAATTATAACCGAGATACTGTTGTTCATAATACCACGGGCCGTGATTTTCGGTTAAATCTTCCTTTTCCCTTGTTATTCCGTGTGTTCTGAAAAGAGTGAGTTTTTTGTACAGCTCCTCACTGTTTGTAGTAATTGCACCGCCTTCACCGGTGGTGATATGCTTTACAGGGTGGAAGCTAAAGGTGGTCATATCAGACAGACCTCCAATTTTCTTACCTTTATACTCTGCTCCAAGGGCATGGGCTCCGTCCTCTATTACAACAAGATTGTATTCCTCGGCAATTCTCAATATTTCGTCCATGTCACAGGGTTGTCCGGTAAAATGCACCGGTATGATTGCTTTGGTTTTTTCGGTAATCTTCTTCCTTATTTCTTTAGGATTTATATTGTAGGTATCGGGATCAATATCAGCAAATACGGGCTTTGCCCCCATGTACAGCAAACAGTTGGCAGAAGCGGCAAAAGTAATGGGAGTCGTAATTACTTCGTCTCCCTCTTTTATCCCGGCGGCAAAGCATGCCGCATGAAGTGCCGCCGTTCCGTTGGATATGGCAACAGCATACTTTGCGCCGGTATACTGCGCTAAATTTTCTTCAAATTCCTTTATTTTGGGGCCTGTTGTTAAATAATCCCCCTTCAATACTTGAACTACAGCATTAATATCATCTTCATCAATCCACTGACGTCCATAGGGTATGAATTTCTTCTCCGCCTTCTTGTCCATATGTATTTCTCCCTGTAAAATGTAATTTATATTATATTTTTTCAATAGGCTCTCTTATTTGTTATTTCTTTGCCACCACATGATAATACGAATTTAGTATAGTACGATTGTTTTCTGTATATTCATAGTCATCCAGCATCTCTATACTAAGTTCGGACATTTCATACATTTCTATAATATCTTTTTCGTCTGCAAAGAAATAACAGCATCCTTCCCGGCCAGTACCGGTTTCCAACTTGTATAGCCCTTCTCCCATATCTATCCCTCGTACAAAGAGGTGATCCCTTTTGGTCCTCCAGTTGGCCCATATTTTCCCGCCGGGTTTGAGTACCTTTGCCAAATTTGCAAGTATCTTGACATTGTCTGATTTTCTATTATAAAACAGGCTGCCCACTGCTATAATACCGTCCACACTATTTTCCTCAAGCGGCACTTCAAACCCCGTATTTTTTACAATCCTAATACTAAGATTTTCTTCCATTGATTTATGCCTAACCAAATCAAGAGCCTCTTTTGTATAATCCATTGCAATACAACTATAGCCCTCTTTGCTCAAGGCAATCGCATTCCTTCCCGCACCACATCCGTAATCTAAAATTATGCTTCCCGGCTTATAATTTCTCTTTACAAATCGTAATACATTCTCGTCCGGCCATATCAGATTGGCACGTGCGATCTCGGCACCCCAAAATTTTTTAGTATTCTCAAATTCCAAATTCATATCATCAGCCTACTTTTAACCCATAAATTTTTGATGCAATTCTGCTGCATCCTTTTCCGTCTACTAGTGTTCTCATTTTGCTTGACATTTCATCTAAAGCTCCGTCTAAAGAGGCCAACGTTAAAATACTATCCAATAATTTTTCAAAAAAATTGTCTGTCCGAACATCTCCGGCATATACCAAATAGCCGTTTTCTCCTAAGTATTTTGCTTCCGAAATTTGATTGTCCACCATTGAATATATTACAGAAGGTATGCCTAAAGCACACAACTCATACATGGTTGTGCCTCCTGCCGATACAACCAGGTCATGTGCTTTCATTACATCCGCTATTTTATCGGTGGATGCCATATATGTAATATGGTCATCTTCATTCTTACAAGCTTGATGCCCCGCAATCTCGCTATATGTGCCAATTACAAATGTAAATTTAAACTTTTTTAAGTCATCTCTGGATTTAATCTCCTTGACTACTGATTCGACAACATTAAGGGGATCCCCTCCACCCGTAAGGAATAATATTTTCTCTATAGTATTATTCCTCTCTAATTTAGGTTTACCAAACTCTTTTCGCAAAGGAACATACTCTGTTCCCAACAGCAGTTCTACATTTTTTGAATCATAATTCCGTTCATAAAAACTTTTATCATAATCCACATTGTAGTTTATCAGCAAGTCTACAGGCATAACGCGATTTTCACAGTAAAAGCAGCCTATTTTTGCAAACTGTCTTAGAAAAGACAGATATTCGTACGTTACATAATAGCTGTCGGCTATCACTATAGAAGCTTGCTCCGTTTCTATAATTTTCGCCATGGATTTGGCAGCATATAAAGAGTAATCTTTATATGCCAAACCCAAATTTATCACTTCTTTTTTGCGCATGGCAAAAAAACGTTCGCTGTCTTCATCGGAAACTGCAAATAAACATTGTGCATCATAATTGGAGCTTAATTCGTTTGCAACAGCCAAACATCTTGCTGCATGCCCTTGTCCTATATTTTGATTTGCATCTACTCTAAAACATATCTTTTTCATTTTTCAACATAGCATCTGTATATTTTAATAAAACCGTATTTCCCTCATATTCTCCAATAACAGGTTTATTCTGCCGTCCCTTGGCATTTTCTGCAATAAACTTAATAAAATTCACGCCACATTCATATGCGTGAGGATATCCTCCTCCAAACCTGGGATTTATCTCCAAAACATTATATACCCCGTTATATTTAAACACATCAATATCTATCGGACCTCTAAAGTCAAATTCCTTTATAACGTCTTCTACCAGTTTAAATAATTCTTGGTCTTTTATAGATTTTGACTTTTCCGTTTCACCGGCTCTCATTCTAATCTTTTCTTTGACAAAAATAGCGATAATCTCTCCGCTAATGAAGTCAACATATGCATCAACTCCATACTCTTTTACCTCCAGATAAGGCTGGACAACAAGCTCTTTCTGTGAGCATTTTGCAAACTCTGCAAGCAGCGGCCACGAATCAATTTTAAGCATTCCTACACTTCCTGCCCCAAACCTGTCTTTTGCTATTATCGGCAAAGTCATATCTTTTATTATATCCGTCTCTGAATTATAATCATATGTTTCCACGCAAGAAATGCCCTTTGATAGAAGGGTTTTATACAACAGATATTTATCCCTGCATATTTTTAGGGTCTCGATATCGGATATCGCAACCAGAATGTTCAGATTTTCAAATATAGCTTTGTTTTGAGATATAAGCTCTATTTCATCTTCTTGTAGAGGAAGTATGACATTGATTTCTTCCTTTTTGCAAATATTAATTAACATAGGCAAATAATTAGTGTCATGCATTCTCGGAACTATATAGTGATTGTCTGCCATATAGACAGCAGGTGCATATATACTGCTGTCCGTAGCCACTACCTTGTCAAATCCGTTATTTCTGTCTTTAAAATAGTTTATCAACTGGCACCTTGTACCGGCGCTTAAAATAAGTATATTCATCAGCAAAACGACCCCCTTTATGTTCAATCAATAAACTTCCACTGCAAAGCAGTACCTTTTTTCAAATCACGATTTACCCTTTTGCCTAAAATTTCTTCATAATACCTGGTATGTAACCCATAACCCGGACGTATGGATTTTACATTCTCCGGCGTAAGAGTCTCTCCGGCTGCCACGTCTTTTACTATATACAGTGAACGCGACCTCTTCTTGCTCATCTTTTGTCTGTCCGTAAGCTCATATGTCACGGTGCCGAGGGATTTCTCCACATTCCTTATGTCTTGAACCATTTTTCCAAATTCATCCGGTTCCATGGAAAAGTTTGAATCCGCTCCTCCATCTTTCCGTGACAATGTAAGATGCTTTTCTATTACTTTAGCTCCCAATGCTACAGCAGCAACCGACACACAGCTTCCCAAAGAATGATCGGACAATCCCACAACACAACCAAAAGTCTCTTTCATATTCACCATGGTCTTAAGATTAATATCTTCATATGGAGTGGGATACTCGGAAACACACTTGAGTAAAATAATTTGGTCATTTCCTGCCGCTTTGCATGTTTCAATTGCCATCTCAATGTCGCCGAGGTTTGCCAAGCCGGTAGAAATAATAATGGGCTTTCCTTCAGAAGCTACTTTCTTAATCAACGGAATGTCATTTATCTCATAAGAAGCGATCTTGTACGCCGGCATATTAAATTGTCTGAGGAAATCTACAGAAGATAAATCAAAGGGTGAAGAAAACATTGAAATTCCTATTTCTTTCGCATAATCAAACAGCTCCTGATGCCACTCCCATGGAGTATATGCTGTCTTGTACAATTCAAATAGATTCATCCCTTCCCACGGGCTGCCCGGTGTACATAAAAACTCCTCCCCGTAGCAATCTATAGTGATTGTGTCGGGGCGGTATGTTTGTATTTTTATTGCATCGGCCCCGGCCTCTTTTGCAGCTGAAATAATTCGTTTTGCCCTGTCCATATCCTGCAAGTGATTTGCTGACATCTCTGCAACAATATAGACTTTACCGGACTTTAGCAAATCATTACCGTCAAGAATCACGCTGCCCATCTTTTTTCCCTTCTTTCTCAACCCACAATTTGTATTTGGCTTCGGCAATCAGCCAATCTTCCTCTGTATCAATATCTTGAACTGACATGGGTGACAAAATTATCGGCATTATTCCGTCTTCGATTCTTCCGTTTCGCATATAGAAAGGCTTTACGTTATATATGTAAAACTGACCTGCATCATGATATAATTTTTCCAAGTCCTGAGATCTGGTATCGATATACTCTTTGTACTTATAGCTTATAAAACCGTTTTCATCCATACTATAGCATCTCTGCGGAGGATAAGAAAATTCAACAACAGCAATAACTTCATCGGGCTTATACGTATCCATAATTTTTACTGCGTCTCTTATAAGCTCCGGTGTCGTAAAGGGTGCCGTCGGATATAAGCAAAAAACATAATCAAACTCCCTTCCAAGCTTTTTATATTCTTCCAAGACCTCCATAACCACTTGGGCTGTTGTGGCGTAATCATCCGCCATTTGACTGCTTCTGAAAAACGGAACCCTGGCACCATATTTCTTTGCAATTTCGGCAATTTCTTCACTGTCTGTGGAGACCATTACCTCCTCAAAAACACCGCTTTCCAAAGCTGCCCCAATAGAATATGCTATAATTGGTTTTCCGCAAAAATCTTTTATATTTTTCTTCGGTATTCTTTTGCTACCACCTCGTGCAGGTATGATAGCGATGCTTTTTTCCATGGAGAACCTCCTTACGAACAGAGTCTTTTTTCGTAGTTTCACTCCGTCGGCAAATCCATGTTAGTGTGAAGATATAATTTAAGCTATTTCTTTTTTCTCAATAGAAACATTGTATCCACATTATCGTTGTCAAGGTATTTGAACTTTTCTTCCTTTACCAATTCAAGAGACGGAAATCTATCAAGATACAGCTTTGAAAAGTTGGTTTTCCAAAGGAGGCTGTCGTTGCCCCTATAATTTACTTCCACATATTCATCGGCATAATACTCAAATCCCCAAATATATTCCTCCGTACAGCGGTATATCTCATCTAAAACTCGATTTATATTATCGGGAGAAATATGAATTAATACTCCATTGGTAAACACCATGTTAAAATATCCGTCTTTAAAAGGTATGTCATCCGCCATACCTTGAATTATATTTATCCCTTTAGTAAGGCTCTTGCTCTTTTCAACAGCATATTCCTGAAGCTCAATTCCATATAGCTTTGTAAAACCCATTTTTTGAAGCACCCTCAGCTGGTTGCCCACATTGCAGCCAACCTCCAGCACTCTTTTATTCTCCAACCCCAATCCGGCCAAAAACCTATTGTTAAGTTCCATGCAGCTTATACCAAACCTATTTGTATAAAGTTCGTCAAGCTCTTCCGGTCCAAAAGTACATCTATCCGTATAATCCCTTCCAAACTGGCCGCACCATGTACTTTCCTGTAAGTTATTTCCCATATCTGTTTCCTCCAAATTATTTTTAAGAATTTTACATTTTTAATTTTTCCCCGAAAAACATTATTTTTATTTGCGATTTAGTGACTTGCTATATTTTCCCGTTTCACTCTCTTGATTCTAAAAACCCTGAAGTATTTGCTTAAAGGCTAATATATTGTGAATACTTGCGATTATTCACTGTTTATTTAATATATCGAAAACTAAATCCACTCCCTTTACGACCTTTTGATTCATACTCTTCCAACTTTTAAAACCGCAATTGTATCAAACCTTTTGAAATAAGTTCCCCCTGCCGTCCAACCTCTTTTTTCGGTTTCAGGTTCATATATAAAAAACCGGCAAGAATTCCTCGCCGTCCTTTTTCAGTTAAACTTCATCACAAAGACACTTTCATTATTTCTTCGACTACACGCCTAACTCCTTCTCCATCCACCAACCTTTGCATTTTCCTGCTAATTGATACTCTTTTTTCATAATCTTTGCACAAAAGCTTAATCTTTTGCAAAATCTCCATGTTAGAGAGCTCTCCATGCCATCCCAGGTTGATTATGTAGCCTTGGGAAGACAGCATATCTACCATTTCCCTCTGGTTGTCGGCAATAACAATTGCCAAAGCCGGTGTCCCGCAAGCGCACAACTCGTACAATGTGCTTCCGCCTGCCGATATTGCCACGTCGGACTTTAGCATTATTTCCGACATTCTCAAAACATTTTCATGCAATATAACATTGGAGCTTTTTCGGGCCAGTTCCTTGAGGCTTTCCACATTAGTAAAGCCGCTGCCTACAACGATATTTATCCCTATATCTTTGAACTCTTCATCCGAAAGAATAATACTGGCAAGTCTCAGGCTCAGGTTAAAAGGATCCGCCCCCCCCGTCGTTATCATCATTTCCCGTACATTCCTGTTTATTATTCTTTCAGGTAAATCTTTAAACTCGTCCCTTATGAGATTATACTTCAAGCCCAAAAGCATAAGCTCGTCATTGCTGTATTTGGTGTAGTTGAAGGCTGTGGCTGTAACATTTCCGTTTATCAGCACATCCACAGGATATACAAACTTATTCACATCATCAATATAACAAAGCTTTTTTACATGCGGCTTCAGCTTCAAAAAAAACTCCCGGTTGACGTTATAGGAGTCAATAATCAGTACATCGAGATTAAATGCCTTAATCTTTCGGATTATTTCTTCTGAATCCTCTTCAAGCTCTGAAGCATCTCCATAGAAAAAGCCTTCTAAATGCCTGCTGTTTTCATGCGGCATTTCCACAACTTCAAACTCATCCTGTCGAATCTTTGAAATTCCCTGCTCAAACCGGCTTAGGAAAAAAACATTGGCGCCGGCATTTCTAAATCCTTTGGCCAGCGACAAACAACGCATTATATGCCCCATACCGATATTGCTGCTTCCATCTACTCTAATTCCAATATCCAGCATATCAACCTCTCAACAAACTTTCTCCATTCAACCTAAGAATTTTCCCATATCTTACCTGTGATTTTACAGTTACAATAATTCCATTGCCAATACCCGTCTTTTACTTACTGTTCGGGTTTTCTTCCACCAGTTCAATTATCCCCATATTCCTATTGTATAAGAATGCTACTTTAGAGGAATTAATAGCGACCGCACAGGAGGGGCTTTCCATTAAAACATAGCCTTCATTTTTCAGTCTCACAACCGCATCATCTATATTGCCGACGCTATAACATATATGATACGGAGTATTTCCCGATTTGGTAATAATGCCGTTTATTGAAGAGGCTGCATCCATTGGTGACACCAGTTCGATGCAGTAATCTCCAAGCTTCATAAATTGAATTAAAACCTTCCTCGTCTTGTCGGCAACAGTTTCCCCAAGCTTCTCGTACCCAATTTTCAAAAACTCCTCAACAGAAGCTTCCATGTTTTTAACAGCATAGCCCAGATGGTGTATTCTCACAATACCTCAGCTCCCCGAATTTTTTTCTGAAACATGTGTTTGATTCTTCCAAATCCAAAACATATTTTTTGTTGCCTGCTTTATCTACGTCTAAAAGCGTATAGCCCAGTCTTTCAAACAAATCCTTTACCGGAGCATTTTTTTCCGTTGGCCTATAATATGTAATCAATCTTTTATAACCGGACTTTTTATGTAAATCTTCAATAAACCCTATTATCTGGTCTTCAATAAACCTGCCCATAACCCTGCAGCTTAGCAAAAAAGTGTCCAGCTCAACTTCACCGTCGGTCTTATGCTTTGTTATTACAACACTGACCATGCCGTTATCCCCGAATCTGTCACTGACATAAGCCGCAAAGCCTTCAAAGCCCTCCTCATCTATCAGAGCCAAGAGTTCCTGTTCACTATACCTTTTGGTAGTCAAATTGAATTGATTGGTTTTTTGAGTAAGCTGCGCAGCTCTTTGAACATTTTCCGGACTTATTCTGCAAATCTCAATCTTGGTCTCTAAGGATTTTAAAAAAGCTTCATAAGAAGTACAGGATTTTTGTGCATCCCTTCGCTTTATATTCTGACGATATATCTCGGTTTTCACAGTATCTTCATCGGTTGTATCCAATGTATAAAAATAATTGTTATAAAGCTCCGTTGCAAAATCCACAAGCTCAGAAGTATCTTGGGGAAAATCCGGAACAGTTACCTCTGAAAGCTCCCTTTTTACGCTTTCCCTTTCTATCGGGTTATCGTCAATAAATACCATGGAGTCAAGCCCGATATTGAGTTCTTCGGACAAATCCCTTATATTTTGGGATTTCAGGTCCCAGTTTATTTTCAGTGCAACAAAGTCTTCCTCTCTTAGTACCATGTGTTTATGCTCTCTTATAACCTTTATCGCATCATCAAAATTGTTTTTGGATACCACAGCAAGTATTATCCCCAAGTCCTTTATTTCCTTCAGTTTTCTTTGAAAGTCCTTATATCTGGCACCTTCCTTGTAATCCGAAAGCTCTATTCCTTCAAGGCCGGCTTCCCCCACAACACCACCCCACAAGGTGTTGTCGAGGTCCAAAACCAGACACTTTTTTCTTGTGCCCTTAACTGAGGCAACACATCTATTAATATGCTGCTCCAGTAGTTTCTCCGCCTTCATTGAATATTTTATTCCGCCTAAATACCATAGCTTTTTGGAATAGAACTGTTCCCTTCCTTTATCTTCTATGATGCTTTTCAAGTCAAGAATATAGAAATTTCTATATTTGCCGCTCATCAAAAAAAGGCTGTCTTCCCACAAGAATTCAAGCCTTCTTTCTTCTGACCCGGACTTAGCGCATTCAATCTTTCTGGTCCATAAATCAATATTACTTACAAAAAATGTTATATCAGGATTGTTTTTTACGGCCTCTTCAATATAACTTATGTTCATATCAATAGTGTTGCTATCTTTACTTTGACCCTTGAACATTTCTTCCCCGTCAATAACAATAAAAACTATCTCCGGTCCAAAAGAATACAAGCCCGAATCTGGGTTTATTATCTCCTGTATCCATGTTCCGTATCCTTCGGTTTTGTATACATCATATAGCTTTGAGAGCCTTCCGATAAGAGAATCTAAGTTTATGTTGGAAAGCAGTGACAGTTTCAAATCACTCACTCCTTAACATAATCTAAAAAGTCACCTACTTTTTTTATATCCGGTACTTTTTCGAAAGGAATTTTTATGTTTAGCTGCTCTTCAACCTCAGCCACCAGCCTTATGTGATTTAATGAGTCCCATGCCGAAGTTTTATCCCTTGAAGTTTCAAGATTTATACTTTCTTTATCTACGTTTAATATTTCCGACACCAGTTCAATCAGTTTTTCCATATAAATCAGCACCTCCCGGTTATTGTACCTATTTTGTCGATGTCCGCTATTACTCTCAAATACTTCTCTATCTTTGGCCTCGTTTGAGCCCAAATGCTCTCTGTTATAGCCTGAAATGTTATATCCTCATAACTGTCGTTTATTTTGACATGCTGCTTTAATATACCTTCGGTCTCAAAACCAAAGCTTGTATGCAAACTCACAACCTTTTCATTACTCGACATCGTCCTGCAAAACACTTTATTCACCTTTAAATCATAAAACGCGTGGTTTAACAACGAATATTCCATAACTATTCCAAGTCCGCTGTTTATAAACTCCTGCTCCACCAGGTAATAACCGAATTCAAGATTGTTATTTTTCCTGTCGAAGTCATAGCTCAATACCCCAAAGGGTTTACTGCCCAAAAAGCATATATAAAAGTTTTTTTCTCTGTTATTTTTCAAATGCTCAATAAATTTGGCATGATCTTCTTCCGTAATAATGTCCTGATTAAACATCCTTTGCCTTACAAAATCCTGATTGCGCCAGTCCCTCAACTTTTTTACGTAAATATCGTCAAGCTCAAGAATATTTATGAAATTAACATAACCTTCTTCTAGCTTATCATTGTCCACTTTAACGGTGTCCCCCTTTCAATGTCTTCCGATGCTTTCCGGTTCAAAACCTGCTCAAAATATTTTGGCTCCAAACCGTCTGCAGGTCTTATTACCTTTATGTTTTCCTCTGTAAAGGCCTCTCCTTTTTTTATATCCTTCACAGCAAAAATCGATCTTCTGTGGCTGCGGCTTACAGCTTCATTTTCCGAAATACTGTAGCTTACCTTTCCAATTGATTTTTCTGCAGCCCTCACATCTTCAACCATCCTTTTGAACTCGTCCGGCTCCATGGAAAAGGACGAATCGGGATTTTTGATTTTTCTGCTCAAACAAAAATGTTTTTCAATAACGCTAGCTCCCATGGCAACCGCCACAACCGCAGAAACTGAACCTAACGAATGGTCTGACAAGCCCACAGGAACATTAAATGTATCTTTTAAATGGGTTATCGTCTTTAAATTCATTTGCTCCGGTACTGCAGGGTAGGCACTGGAGCATTTTAAAAGACAGAAATTATCATTTCCTTGTGCCCTAATAGTTTCCACTGCTTCTTCAATTTCTCCTAAAGTTGCCATACCTGTTGACATAATAATAGGCTTTTTCTTTGATGCGATATATTTTATTAAGGGAATATCTACAATCTCAAAAGAAGCTATTTTATAAAACTCAACCCCCAATTCCTCCAAAAAATCCACCGCCGATTTGTCAAACGGAGTTGAAAAGAAATCAATTCCTGCTTTTTCAGCTTCTTCTTTAAGCCGTCCATGCCATTCCCAAGGTGTATTTGCCTTTTGGTAGAGGCTGTATAAATTTTCTCCTTTCCAGGTACCGTTATCTATATGAAAGTATTTTTTATCAGAGTTTATGGTCATAGTGTCCGGTGTATAAGTTTGTATTTTTATGCAATCCGCACCGGCTTCTTTTGCTGCGTATATTATTTCGATTGCTCTGTTTAAATCTCCTGCATGGTTCGCAGACATTTCCGCAATAATATAACAGGGACATCCCTCACCAATTTCCCTGTCCCTGATTTTAATTCTTCTGTTTTGCATATATACCACCCCCACAACTAAATAATTTCTATATATGACTGTAAAGGACTTATCGGCAATCTCTGAATTCTGTAAGAGCTTAATTCCAAAACTTCTTTCAGAGCTATGGTTTCCCCGGGAAAATCACTGACATTTAGTTCGTCAAACCCTATTATCGTTCCTTTTGTAATGTGATTTTTTATTAATTTCAAACATTCCTTTGTAGGTTCGTAAATATCAAAATCAAAATATGCCAGTGCAATTATAGTATGGGGATTATTCTCCAAATAGTCCTTTAAGGTTACAGTCGCATCTCCTTTAACCAGCTCGTACTTTCTTATATGTGAAACCGGACTTTCCGACTCATGATAGTCCAACACCTTTTCCAAATATAGCTCATAGTTTTCAGTTACACTATAGTCGCCTTTTTTTAGTCCTTTGTCCAGACTTGTAACTGACGGAAATCCGCCAAAAGTGTCAAAACCTATAATCTTTCTGTTGTAATTGAAAGGCTCGTATATACCTCTAAAATTCTCAAACAACGCAAGGTTTTGTCCCCACCTTACGCCAAATTCCATAATTACTCCATGAACATTAATTATTTTCTTATATAATTCATGCATAAAAAGTTGTCTCGACAAGGTTTGCCTGTTGATGTAAAGTCCCAAGTTTGAAAGCAATTCGTTTTCCGGTATGGGACTATTCTTAAACAGGTCGTAGAAGTACTTTCGCATATCACGCTCTTTATTGCTGCTGTGTTCCTTTGTGCTGAAATTAGTTGCCATAGCCTATATCTCCCCTATGCATCAGATAAGAATATATTTTGACCCTCTATGCGCTAATTCTTCACTCTTTTGGCAATAACCTGTATCTCTCTTCCAACATTTATTTCAGACAACTTCTGATATATCATAAAAATGTCTTCTGTCTTCCCTATTTGCTTAAACTTCAACTCAAATTGCACTCTTTTCGAATGCACAATTTTTCCAAGCTCCTTTTTCTTAATATAATCTTCATCCATCAATAAAAACATTTCCAGCGGGAAAGAAGATGTCTGATAAACAACTTCAAATCCTGCCCTTTCAAGGAAGTTTTTAAAGGTGTCAAAGTTCCAGTAATTCAAATGGTCCGGAAAATGTATCCAATATGGTTCCGTTTTATGGTAAGCTGTATAAACCCTCTGCAAAAGATTAAAGTCGTTTGGAACCTCGATAGATAAATATCCTTCCTCAGACATAAATTCCGACTTTATTTTTTCCATAAAATCATAAGGATTCGGTATATGCTCCAATACAAAGCTGAGATTTATCAGCTCAAATTTCTTGCCAAACCTGTTTTTATCTGCAAATTCATTCTTAACACGAATCCCTTTGTCATTGCATTCCTCTGCCCCTCTTTCGGAAGGCTCTATGCCGTATGGTTTAAATCCTTCATTTTCAAATTCTTTAAGAAGCTCGCAGCTACCGCACCCAATGTCCAATATTTCTCTGGATTTTATCAGTCTTTTTATCCTTGCCACTTTTTCTTTGAGATTTATTTTGCTTAATTCATCTTTATATTCTTTTGAGTAAAATGTGTTTAGAAAATCATTGTCCGGGTAAGGATAAACATGATAAAAGCCGCAGTCTTTACATTCAATCACCTTGTATTCACTATTAATGCTGTAATAATTGTCAAACTCGTGCTTTCCGTCCGTCATGAATGAATTCCTTTCTTATGTGCTGTTATGCAAGCTTTTCTGTTCAACATTTGCATTAATCCGAGATAGCTCAGGATTCGTTTTCATAAGCTCTAAAACTTCATCAAAACCAAATTTTCCGTTATACCTGTCATACAATCTGTCATAAATTGCTGTAATCAATTCAAAGTCTTCATTCGTATCCAGAGTCCATCTTAGATTGGAGTAGTCGGTATCATTTTTATAGTAGTATATACTCTTCTCATAAGTTTCATACACATAGGGAGTAACATGTTCCCTTTGGTAATTTTTATCAGCATGAATAAAGGCATCCTCCAACACTTTGTAGGAAAACACCTCAACATCAAGCCCTCTGGGAAATGTCCTCTGCGTCAAATCATTTCCTGCATTGGTTACCAATGTGTAATTGTTAGAGATATAAAATTCCACTACCTTGTCCAACAGCACAGGATCAATCAACGGACAGTCCGAAGTAATACGAACCACCGTATCAAGGTTGTTTTCTTTAGCTGCGTAATAATACCTCGACAATACGTCATTCTCGCTTCCGCAAAACCATTTTACTCCGTTTTTCTTTGCCTGCTCCACTATTACTTTGTCCATCTCCAATGTAGTAGTGGCAATAATTATTTCATTCAAAAGCTTTGATCGCTTCAGCCTCTCTATTACATGGTCTATAACCGGCTTTCCGCACAAGTCCAGCATAACCTTGCCGGGCAGTCTGCTTGAGCCCATCCTCGTCTGTACGATAGCCCCTATTCTCATATACTCCTCCCATTCTTGCAAAACAAAAACTATTTCTTTTGCAGTAAAAACATTACATCAATATTATCATTATTCAGGTACTTGAACTTCTCTTCCTTTACCAATTCCAATCCCGGAAATCTGTCAAGATATAGCTTTGAAAAATTCGTTTTCCACAGAAGGTCACTATTTCCTCTATAGTTTACCTCCGTATACTCATCGGCATAATATTCAAAACCCCAGATATATTTACCGGTACAGCGGTATATCTCATCAAGCACCCGGTTTATATTGTCGGGAGCAATATGAATTAGTACCCCGCTGGTAAAAACCATGTCAAAATATCCGTCCTTAAAAGGTATGTCATCTCCGACTCCCTGGATGATATTTATACCCTTGGTAAGACTCTTTGCCTTTTCCACGGCATATTGCTGAAGCTCTATCCCATATAAATTGTCAAATCCCATGCTTTGAAGCATTCTAAGCTGATTGCCCACATTGCATCCTACTTCCAAAATCCTCTTGTTCTTAAGCCCCAGCCCTGATAAAAACCTCTCATTCATCTCCTGCCTGCTTATGCCATATTCTCTTTTATACAGGTCATCAAGCTCTTCAGGAGTAAATGTGCACCTGTCGGTGTAATCCTTGCCAAATTGTCCTGACCATGTGGATTCCTGCAGATTTGTAATCATACTTTCTTCCTCCCTGTTATTTTGCTGCCGCTTTCAAAGCATTATGCTTATAATGTCCTGTTTTTATAAGCTTGTCTTCCTCAAGTCCAAGCTTCAATTTGTTGGATATTCTCTTTAGATTTATTTTTACTATATCTTCTATAGCTTTACGGTCCATACCAGTAAGATTAATCCTGAAATCCTGCCTGTCGCCCGAATTTAAAAGGTATTCCTCCACATCGCAGATGGCATTGGTTTCCATTGCATATTCAAATACAGGAGTACCGGGTAGCGGTATCAGATATCCTACACTTGGGTAGATATCTGCCTCATAGCAGCAATCAAAAGTTTCTTGCAAAGTCTCCTCCGTCTCCTGCGGATACCCTACCACAAGGCTTGTCCAAACAGCAAGTCCGGCTTCTCTCAGCACTCTCGTCTGCTCAACAAATTCATCCTTCTTAAGCTTCTTATTCATAGCCCTTAAAATTTCCTGATTTGCAGATTCAAGGGAATAACCGAGTCCGACACAGCCGGCTTCTTTTAACTTCCTGGCAACGCCAATATCTTTTTCCTTGAACAAGTTTCCTCTGCAGCATGCCTTCCAAAATATTCCAAGGTCATACTCCATAAGAGTATCCACAAATTCTTCACACTGCTTTATTGAGTAAAATGTGAGTTCGTCAAATAGATTTACATAATTTATATTATACTTTTCTTTAAGAAGTTTCATTTCGTCACATACGGATTTGGGTGAACGCACTCTGTACTTATCCTGCTTAAAAACATGATAGCAAAATGTACAGCTAAACGCACAGCCTCTGGCGGTATTTACGGGCAGTGACCGAAGCTCTTCATACGGAACCGGATAAGGCTCGTTCATATATATCCTGCTTTTTTCAATATATAAATCTACATCAAACAAATCCCAGTTTATAAACGGAATACTGTCGATGTCCTTTATGGCCTCTCTTTTAGGGGTGCTAATAATTTTACCGTCTTTTTTATAATATATTCCTTTTACTTTTGAAAGATCCTCTTTATTTTCCAAAGCTTTCAAAACTTCGATATCCGTTATGTCTCCCTCGCCTATAACTGCAATATCTGCTTCAGTCTTTTCAAGCAGGAGCTCAGGTACGGATGATGCCACAGAATTTCCTACAATTATGGGCACATTTTTGTACTTTTTAATCAAACTGCACAGTTTCTTTACTTGTTTATATCCCGTTACGATACAGCCCATTGCTGCCACATCATAATCTTTTTCCCTTATCATGCTTTCAACTTCATCGTCGCTGTAGCGATAAGCATCAATATCAAGTATCTCCAGTTCATATCCGGCATTTTGGATTGCCGTTGCTATATAAGCCAGTCCTAAAGGCGGCAAAAGTGTTGGGGATTCCGGTCTTAACGAAATATTTATCAGTAGTATCTTCAATTTTATCATCCTTTGTAATTGTTTATTATAAAGCAGCTAAATCAATTTTTCCCTCACAAGCAGCTCTTTTACTTGCGATTTAGTCAGAGCCTTTTCGTTTTGAGAGCTATAATTGCTTATAACCGCCTTTCTGGCATCATTACTGTAATTCTCATCAAAAGGAGGCTTTATCACATACATATCATCCAGTTCAATAGCTTTTGTCGATTCATCCTCCGACATAAGTTCCTCATACATCTTTTCGCCGGGTCTTAACCCAATTTTCTTAATCTCTATCTTTTTAGGGTCAATATTATTCTTTTTACATACATCCTCAATAATCACTTCTGCCAAATCTTTCAAGCGAATTACAGGCATTTTCAGTACGAAAACCTCTCCCCCTTTTGCAATGCTGCATGCCTTTATGGTAAGCTCCACTGCCTGCGAAAGGGACATCATGAATCTTGTCATCTCCGGCTCGGTTACCGTAATGTATCTCTTTTCTAAAACCTGCTGCTTAAAAAGAGGAATTACAGAGCCTCTCGAGCCCATTACATTTCCGAATCTGACAGAAGCAAACACAGTATCTGTGTTTCCCCTTGCATAGTTGAAGGAGGACATAAGCCTTTCTGCCAAAAGCTTTGTCGCACCCATGGTATTGGTGGGGGAAACAGCCTTGTCGCTGCTGGTATAAATTACTCTTTTTACTTTGTTTGCCAAAGCACAGGTTATTACATTCTGACTTCCGATAACATTTGTCTTAACAGCCTCAAAGGGATTATACTCGCATACGGGTACATGCTTTAGAGCAGCAAGATTAAACACAATGTCAATGCCGTTCATTGCCCTGTCCAATCTATCCTCTTCTCTTACATCACCGATAAGATACCTGATATTGGTGTTTTCCCTGAACTTTTCTCCAAGCAAAAACTGCTTGTACTCATCTCTACTGTAAACTCTGATTACAGCCGGCTTTTCAGTTAAAATACGTTCAATCAGAGCTTGTCCAATAGATCCCGTTCCTCCAATAACCAATATCTTTTTGTCCTTAAACATGCTGAACCCCGCTCTCTTTTAGTATAGATTCAATTTTATCTTTAAAATCGAAACGTTCTTTAAGATAATCGGAAATTACATCTCTTAACTTGATATGTTTCATTCCTTCGATATAAGCTCCACCCTCGGTAGCATTTAGAAATACTCTTTGCTCATTTTCTATCCTGTTTTCAATCCAGTATTTATAACTCAAATATCCAAGGGATGTATATAGAATTTCCCCATTTTGCCCTTTTACTCTTCTCATGTTTTTTAATTTTGGGGAGTAAATACTGTTATGGCTGCCATATTCGGCGTGATTTTTTCCATCCACATATGCCAAATCCTGCCCCACTAATATAATGGGATTTCCCCCCATTTTAATGGCTACATCCAGTATGGTGGTCGCAACCGATCCTCCCGAATCCACCACATATTCCGAACCGTTATTAAACTTTCCGTAATAGGCGATAAATTTCGGACCTAAGTAGCGTGAAATGGTATATGAGGCAGCCGTTGCCAGGTAAATAAGGGGAATGCCAATATTTTCATACCCATTTATCTGGTTGTAAGTTTCCTTCTGCGGGTCAATAATGGCAAAAAAATCCGGCTCTATGTTTCTTATAAGCAGGGGTCTTAGGGCGGAGCCCGCTGCAATAATCAGCGCTCTTCCCTTTGCTTCTTTCAGCAAATCTATATTCTTATCAAGGGAAGGTCCGGTGGATACAACGATTATCGGTACATTCTTAAACTTGTCAAAAAATATCCCAACATTGGGACTGTTTAGCTTTAAGTTTTCGCTTGCATTATTACGCAGGCTATTATCGTAATCATCGGTAATACTCTTCTTAAGATTCCAGTTTTCCATTACAAATTTAAAATATTCATTTTCTGCAGGAATTGCTTTTAATGAGGCGGGATGCGTAATAAAATTAACTTTGTCAAAGTTATCGTCAATTAACTTCTTAACCGTTCTTGATATATAAGCAACATCCCTTGAGATAATCAGAAAAATGCGCGGATCTTCTAAAATAGAAGCAAGATCCACATTCTCCAATGCCAGCCTAAAGACCGTCAAATTATTTTCTATTACATACAGACTGCTGCCCGGCTCCAAAAAACCGGCAATTTTCCCGACATGATAACCAAATCCAAACCCGTACAGGATATGGATGGGAAACTCCGGTTTGTATTGTTCCCGGGCAAACCTTTCTGCTTCAACATCCGGATGGTATTTGCTGTGTAAAAAGTGGCTTTTATTCTCGCCATACAGGCTTTGAGTCATCTTCAGAGTCTTTTGGCCTTCGTTGTTTTCTATAATTTGGTACATATTTGAATCAACATGAATGTCCTTTATTTCATCATATATATCCGGATATCTTTTTTTCAGCAATTCCAGATTATTCTGCAGCATTGTCATTATCCAATACTCCCTTTATGTTCGCAAGTTGTTCCTGCCACAAGTTCACTATGGGTAACAGCTCATATTCCAATAAATCGCTAAGTAAAACATAATCCATATTTTCGTAGGCCTCTGTTATTTCCGTCAACACGGAATTTGCCTGAGAGATATCCGGTGAATACTTTCCGTGTATATCCCTTGTGCCCTCTATAGCTTGTACAAGCCATTCAATCCCTTCTATCAAATCGACCATCATTCTTGTTGCTATGTCTTCCCCACCGCTTTGGAAAAAATCTATTATCTGCTCTATTCCTTCGGAAGCTTTTACGATATATTCAGCTGCCGTACCTATAATTTCCTTTTTTAAAGCATACTGAGACATTCTGACTCCTCCTTTTTATCAATGTCTTTTATTATTTTGTTTGACAAATTATCTATCAAGGAAATTTTGTCTTTCACTTCAGCATACTGCATAAGCAATCCCTCATACAGATATTTCAACTTCTCTTGCATGTCGGACATGCTTTCAATTTTTCTTTCTCTTTCGTTCTTGATAGCCCGAATAAAGTATTTGCTTAAAGGTTCAATAAAATATTTATACAAGTCACTGCCCTCTATTTCATCTGTTAATTTGTCAATTTCTTTCCACTTGTCATCGTGGACACCTCTGATATTACTTAATATATCGAGAATTAAATCTAATCTCTTTATAGCTTTTTCTTTCATTTCACTACTTTCATTGCGAATATCTTCCAAAATTGTTCTGATTTTAGCCTTCTTGTCTTCTATATTTTCTGCCTCAAATTCCTCTTTAAATTTACTGTCCAAGGTTCCCTTAATGTCATATTCCTCTATGCAGTATGTGTCTATAATTTCTTTAAGAGGCATATTCTTCATTCCCTTTATGGGCAATCCGTCCTCAGAACCGTTCAAATATAACCTGTCGGAGTAAATTCTGACATATTCCTCAAAATAATACCTGATGGAAAGCATGCTTTGAGTTGTATACACATCATTACCGTGAATATCTTTCTCTTGGATATAGTATCTCGTCTTTTTCTCTATTTGATCACGGATAATATCGTCCTGTTCCTGCTTTAATACTGCACCCTCGGCATAACACTCCATATTTGGAAAGGACAAATTCTGACCTATAAGAATTATCGGATTGCATCCCATATATCTTGCAATATCCAAGGATATATTTGACACAGAAGAGCCGGAACACATGCATTCTGCTCCCTCTACGCCCATCTTATTGTCAACCCAGTTTTCATATCCCAATGCATTGGTCTTAAAATATATTTTCGGACCTTTATAATTCTTTAATCCGTCATAATGAACCGAAAGAGTATAAGCAAAATATATCTCATCGGATTTTACGTTATTAAATATACGGCTTTCAGGCTCACCGCCATCCACCCCAACCATAATATGGGGTGTAATCCCCCGGCTTTCCAAAATGTTAATCGAAGAACCGGCAGAAATGATAACTGCTTTGTTGTACAGCTCTTTTAAAAGATGTATATTTTTATTCAATGCCGGACCTGCAGAAACAACAATTGCGGGAACATTGGTAAAAGCAGATTTGTATCCCTTGATATGTGTGCTTTTTGTCAGCTGCCACATTCCCTCAAACAAATTGGTTAACCATGTTTCCGCAAAAAATACACTTGTATTGCCATTTATTTGATATAATCTGGAGAATTTTATATAGTCTTTTTTTAAATTCAACCACCACTCCTCATAAACTTTCCTATAACTTAATAATTCGTTAAACTCTACATTGTCTATCTGTCCCTCTTCCCTTAAGGATAAAAATACCCTTCCAATCTCTTCGGTGTTGTCGCTTATTATAAACAGTATGTTTTCATTCAATATCAAAGATGTGATATCCCTTGTATTAAGAAGCTTCAGGAACACATTTTTGTCCGGTTCAATCACAATTTTGTTTTTGTCGGGATATTTTTTTTCAAGTTCCTCCAGATGATACCCGCATCCGACACCTAAAATTGCAATTGTATCAAAACCCTTTAGATTAATTCTTTCTGCCCATCTAACCGCTTCTGTTTGGGGATCATATGCACTGTGAATGAAAAATGTGTGTTCCCCTTTTTTTACTTTAAAATTTGGCATTCCGTTTTTTGAATTTTCAAGAATAACACTGCTTTCAGACTCTTCAGTATTCAAATATTCAAAAACTTCTGCCAGACGCGGATATTTTTCTCTTAAAGCATCAATATTAAGCTTGAATATGTCGCCCATAAAGCTCCTCCTGCCTGTTAAATATTCTAAATTCTAAAAAAGACCGGCAAGAATCCCTGCCGGCCTTTTTGTTCAGCTATATCATGCCAGATTATAATTTGGCATTATAATTTAGCCCAATAACTGAAGAACTCCCTGCGGAACCTGGTTGGCTTGAGCCAACATTGCCGTAGCAGCCTGATTGAGGATATTATTCTTTGTAAAGTTCATCATTTCCTGAGCCATGTCTACGTCTCTGATTCTTGATTCAGATGCCTGCAGGTTCTCTGCTGCTGTATCGAGGTTCTTTATTGTATGCTCCAGCCTGTTCTGCTTAGCTCCGAGTTTTGCTCTTTCTTCGGATACTTTGTTAATTGCTGAATTGATTATATCAATAGTATTTTGAGCGTTACTGGATGAATCTACAGTTAAAGAAGATGCTTTTACTCCTAAGGCAGTAGCTCTCATATCTCCTATTGTGATTGAGAGAGTCTCTTCTTTGTTGGCACCAATCTGCAGTAACTTTCCGCTAAAGCTTCCAGTCAACAGATTTTGAGTGTTGAACTGCGTCTTATCACCTATTCTTGTGATTTCAGCAGCCAATTCATCAAGCTCAAGTTTGATAGCACTTCTATCCTTTGATACGTTTGTATCGTTTGCAGCCTGTACTGCAAGCTCTCTCATTCTTTGAAGTATTGCATGAGTTTCAGTCAATGCTCCTTCAGCAGTCTGTATCAACGAAATACCGTCCTGGGCATTTTTCGATGCCATCTGCAGACCTCTGATCTGCGCTCTCATCTTTTCGGAGATGGACAGACCTGCTGCATCGTCTCCGGCTCTGTTGATTCTGTATCCTGATGACAATTTCTCCAATGATTTTTCCTGGGCTGACGCATTAACTTTCAACTGTCTGTGAGCGTTATACGCCATAATGTTGTTATTGATTCTCATAATTCATTCCTCCTTGATTTTCACGGCATCCTTGCATAACCACTTTTTAATTTAACGGTAAACTGCACTAGTCGAAATGCTAAATATCGGATTAGCCCAATAACTGAAGAACTCCCTGAGGAACCTGGTTGGCTTGAGCCAACATTGCCGTAGCAGCCTGATTGAGAATATTGTTCTTTGTAAAGTTCATCATTTCTTGAGCCATGTCTACGTCTCTGATTCTTGATTCAGATGCCTGCAGGTTCTCTGCTGCTGTATCGAGGTTCTTTATTGTATGCTCAAGCCTGTTCTGCTTAGCTCCAAGTTTTGCTCTTTCTGTTGATACTGTGTTAATTGCGTCATTAATCTTCGTAATGGCCGATTGAGCATTTTTAGAATCGGTAACCTTCAAGCTTGCTATATCCAATTTTTTAGCTGTCATTGTTCCTATTGATATGGACAAGGTTTCTCCGCTATTAGCACCAATTTGAATTGTAATTGCATTACTGCTTGCCATTCCGCCGGCCAACAGTGTTCTGGTGTTGAACTGGGTTTTTTCAGCTATTCTGGTTACTTCTTCTGCCAACTGTTCTATTTCGAGAGCTATGGCACTTCTGTCTTTTGACACGTTTGTATCGTTTGCAGCCTGTACTGCAAGCTCTCTCATTCTTTGGAGTATAGCGTGAGTTTCCTGCAATGCTCCTTCAGCAGTCTGTATCAACGAAATACCGTCCTGGGCATTTTTCGATGCCATCTGCAGACCTCTGATCTGCGCTCTCATCTTTTCGGAGATGGACAGACCTGCTGCATCGTCTCCGGCTCTGTTGATTCTGTATCCTGACGACAATTTCTCCAGTGATTTTTCCTGAGCTGATGCGTTCACCTTTAACTGCCTGTGAGCGTTGTACGCCATAATGTTGTTATTGATTCTCATAATTCATTCCTCCTTGACTTTTATAGCATCCATGCAATGAGCATCTTTTTATTATAATAAACTAAACTAATTAAAATGCTAAATATCGGATTAGCCCAATAACTGAAGAACTCCCTGAGGAACCTGGTTGGCTTGAGCTAACATTGCTGTAGCAGCCTGATTGAGAATATTGTTCTTTGTAAAGTTCATCATTTCTTAAGCCATGTCTACGTCTCTAATTCTTGATTCAGATGCCTGCAGGTTCTCTGCTGCTGTATCAAGGTTCTTTATTGTATGCTCCAGCCTGTTCTGCTTAGCTCCAAGTTTTGCCCTTTCTGTTGATACTGTGTTGATTGCGTTATTAATTTTCGTAATGGCCGATTGAGCATTTTTAGAATCGGTAACACTCAAAGCAGATATTGAAAGCTTTTCAGCTGTCATTGTTCCTATTGTTATAGACAAGGTCTCTCCACTATTAGCACCTATTTGGATTGTAACTGCTTTTGAGCCTGTCAATCCACCGGCCAAAAGTGTTCTGGTGTTGAACTGGGTTTTCTGAGCTATTCTTGTTACTTCATTCGATAATTCCTTTATTTCAAGGGCTATAGCACTTCTGTCTTTTGATACGTTTGTATCGTTTGCAGCCTGTACTGCAAGCTCTCTCATTCTTTGGAGTATAGCGTGAGTTTCCTGCAATGCTCCTTCAGCAGTCTGTATCAACGAAATACCGTCCTGGGCATTTTTCGATGCCATCTGCAGACCTCTGATCTGCGCTCTCATCTTTTCGGAGATGGACAGACCTGCTGCATCGTCTCCGGCTCTGTTGATTCTGTATCCTGATGACAATTTTTCCAATGATTTTTCCTGTGCCGATGCATTAACCTTTAACTGCCTGTGAGCGTTGTACGCCATAATGTTATTATTGATTCTCATAAATCATTCCTCCTTGATTTGCGCTTTGGAATCCTTTCCTTTAAGCGTATTTGTTTTAAAAATATATGTACAGATATGGCATTTTATCTATTTGGCGCCAACATAGATAAATTGCCATTATCTCTGTACATGATATTTATCGGGTAAAATCAAACGATACTTTAATAAATTTAGCTTTTTTTTTATGGGAAATTTATGATTTATAATTAAGAAGACTTTGATTTTTTAGTAAACCATTAAATTTTCTCTTAGTTCTCTCATTGTTACTTTTAAATTTGCCCCTGTTTTTATGTTTTGAAGATTGGTCTTAGGATCAAGATATTCTTTTCTCAAATCGGCTGCTTTATTAAACTTTCCAAGTGCTTCCTCAGTCCTTGACAAATAATGTAATACTACACCTAAACTATTGTACCCTTCTGCTCTGCAAGGGTCTATTTGAAGTGCTTCTTCATAATAGAATTTTGCCTTCAAATATTCATCTGTAAGACAATTCACATTTCCCAAATAAAAGTATTTTAAAAATTGAATTTTTCTATATTCAGCGGGGTCTAAAACCTGAATATTCTCCAAGGTGTTGCTCGCTTTATCGTACTCCTCGATTTTGATAAGAATTTTAGCCAAAAGTAAAAGCTTTTCAGGCTCCGGATAAGAAGATTTTTCTACTATGTCTTTTATTTTATCCGCTCCTAGATTTTTAAGCACTTTAATTTCCATTTCTTTATGTTTTTCTTCATTTTTGCTTAAGTTTGAATCGTGTCTTCTGTATTTATAGAGCACTTTGCGCAAGTATCCGAACCTAAATCTTTGTGCCAACTGAATGCTCATCCAATAATCTTCTGCATATCTCATATCGGGAAGAAACCTGAAACTTTCAAAACATTTTCTCCTATATATGACACTTGGCATACAAGGAATAACTTGCCTGAAGAGAAGCTGTGCCAAAAAATCGTTCGGTGAAAGGTCCCCGTAGTCGCTTTTAAGTTCTTTAACCTTCTTGACGTAAGCATCGATTAGAAGAACATCATTATAAACGCAATCTATATCTTTATGCTGCTGTAAAAAGTCAACTTGCTCCTTTACTTTATCGGGTAAATACAAGTCATCGGCATCCAGCCATGCAATATACTCTCCTTTAGAGTACTCCAATCCTGTATTTCTGGCCTCTGAAACGCCTTTATTTTCTTGGTAAATATATTTAAGTTCCGGATATCTTTTTACAATCTTGCCCGTCATGTCGGTCGAGCCGTCATCAACTACAATTATTTCTATGTTCGGGTAGGTTTGAATGAGAGCACTTTTTATACTAGACTCTATATACTTTTCACCGTTGTAGACACATATGATTATAGAAACTAACCCTTTACTCACTCTCCAACCTCCATGATTTTTTATGATATTTCATTTGTCGGCTTTGGAATACAATTTTTTAATATTTTTGAGATGTTTTTTAGAGTAATTTTTCCGGAATTTCAATTATATAAAAACGTTCTGTGTTTCATTTAAATTGACAAATAAAAGCTCGGGACATCGAGTCCCTTCGCTTTTGCCCCTTTCATTTCATTCCAAGAGGCCAAATAAAAAAAGTGGTTCCGTCACCACTTCGTCAAGGCTGCATTCAATTGTAATTACTATTTTAGCAAATCCTTTAAGTCCACATTCTTAACTTCTGCCGCCTTTTTGTTTTCAGCTTGTATTTCCAGGAATATCTCCTTCCTGTAAATAGATACACTCTTAGGTGCGTTAATGCCGATACGCACCTGCTCCCCTTGAACATCAACAATAGTAATTTCAATGTTGTCATTAATAATTATGGATTCATTTTTCTTTCTTGTCAGAACAAGCACCTGCATTTACCTCCTGTCTCCGGAGCTCTTCTACTATATAGTGTCTCACACTATATCTATCTGTGTCAAGGACAACTTGCATTCCTTTGTTATTTTTTGTGTTTATAATGACAGGAGCCTTCAAATTCATAGTCATTTTTGAAATATCCTCCGGAACAACAACTATCGAAAGTACCATCACATCTTCAATTTTCTCAATATCGAGACCTTCAACAGCCTCCCCGGGTATTTCAATATCATAATCCTTTAAAATAAGGAAAGGATTTACCACTGCAAAAGCAAGCTGTCCGTCGTCAACATTCTGAAGCCACCTAAAAGGTGAAGTTTCATCTCCGTCATACAACACCACATACCGTTTCAAGTTTTCAAATCCCGGTATCCCATCCTTAAAATCGATAATTTTAGTCTCATCAATGTTTATTTCCCCAAAGTGTTTGGTTTTAAGAAGCATTTTATCTCCTCCACATTTAATTTACAGTTTACACATATGCGTCAATTTTATTCTCAACATAATCGATTTTAATTGAAGCATATTGTTCCAAGTATATTTTTACTTTTTCAGGAATATAATTCAAATTAAAACTTGCGGGAATAAAGGTTCCTTCAACACCATTATGAATAACTTTCCAGTAATCTTGCGGAAAATTAATCTCCTGCCCTCCGGTCACACTGACTTTAGGACTCGCTTTTGGAATGGCCTCAATGTTGAACTCCCGCATATTGTAAGAATCCCTCTTTGCAAGCTGGGGAATTAAGTTTCCTCCGTTTTCAATAGCAGCCAGGGCATCACCGTCGTCAGCTAATTTCCCGATGTATTTCAATGCATTCCCTTTTCCTTTTTGAGCTAATTCTCTGGCCAAATCAAGATGGTTTTTAAGCCCTGCACTTGCAAAAGCCTCATACTGGTCAATCTCCACTTTGGGAAGCTCTGTTTCTATTTGAACTTTCGCATGATTCTGGTGAAGCTTGAGCCGCGCGTCCCGCGCTTCAATATCAAGTTTTGAATAAGTTCTGTCAATACCGATTCTGGCATGGGTTTGAGTTATAATGATACCCATATTACCACCTACTTTAAATCAATATTAATCAAGTATTACACAGACTTATTTCAAAAAGTCAACAAGGGATGTTTGTATTATTCTGGCTCCGCCGGACAATGATGCCCTGTAAACATTTTCCTCTGTCTTTAGAAGCAAAATGTTTTCAGCCTGGTCCACATCCTCATTTTCACTCATAAGTTTTGTAAAATTGAGGCAATCTATATCAAGTCTGTCGGCAGTCAACTCAAGTCGATTGTACCTGGCACCGATATCTGCCCTTATCCGAAGTACGTGATTTAGATTTTCATCAATTTTTGCTATTGCATCGCTTATCTGAGAATGGTCTCCTAAATCCAATGCATTTATATAATCATCAAAGTCCGAAATAAGCTTGCCCTTTGTACCTGCACCGGCAGCAGCTCCGCCATTAAACAGGTCTCCGCCCGTTACATTTACATTTATGCTGTCACTGATACCTATCTGAAAAATTATTGCTTCGCTGTTGTTTACATTAATATTGAAAAACCCGTTATCATCCATAAGCTTGGTATCTGTTTTAAAACCGGAAAATACGTACCTTCCGGCATATGTGGAATTTGACAGTTTGATCAACTGGTTTTTCAGCTGCTCCACTTCCTGGCGTATTTTTTTCGTATCTTCCTCAGTGGCAGTACCGCTGCTTGCCTGCACAGCAAGCTCCCTTGCTCTTTGCAATATGTCCCCCACATTGGTTATTGCCGACTCGGTAATTTCCAGCCAGGACAATGCATCCTCCACATTTGTTTTATATTGTTCTATCTGGGCCACATCGGTACGAAGCTTTAATGCTCTGGCTGCAACAACAGGGTCGTCCGAGGGCACAGTAATTTTCTTTCCGGTAGCCAGCATCTGTTGATACTTGTCCATTCTGGCCAGGTTTTTACCGATATTGTTAATCATATTGTTTACAATCATATTATTGGTTATTCTCATATTACCCCTCCATCACTGCATGGATTAAATAACGTTAATTCTATAGTCCTACCCTGTTTATCAGTATGTCGTAAACTTCCGACATTGTATTAATCATTTGTGCAGCTGCCGAATAAGCCTGATAATGCTTTACCAGACTTGCCACTTCCTCATCCAAAGATACTCCGGAGTCGGACATTCTCTGATTTTCAACCTGCTCAATCATATTTCTGTGAATTGACGAGAGCCTTATACTCTGTTGGGAGTCTATCGCAAGGGTAGTAATTATAGACTTCATAAAGTCCTCCGGCGCACCCTCTTTAAACATATGGACATTATTTCTCATAATCAAAATACTATTTATATTCCCTATATTTCCGACTTCGTTCAAAGTATCGGAAGTTGCAATATTTCTGGGATTATCCAGAATGTCACTGCTTACGGCAAAGTTTTTGGCAGTTAGCATTTCGTAAGCGGCATCAATGTCGCCGGAAGCCATGAAATCTGCACTGGATATGGATTTGTTTTCCGTTCCCAGCATGGTGAAAAACCTTATTCCGGTATTTCCGTTGGTACCGTATCCATCCACATGGCCTGCCACCTTGTCGCTTCCCACTATTCCTTCATTAAATGCCTTTGCAAAAGTCCTGACAAACTCATTGAGCTTCCTTATGTAATAAGGTATGCCTTTATACTGAGGACTTCCGTTTTCTCCATCGTTTCCATCCCTTACATCAATTAGTCCCTTCAGCTCTCCGCCTCTTATACTAAGGCTGTTGCCGTCTTCCCACACAACTTCGTAAAGATTGGGAATGTCCTCATCTTTATTCAGTTTGTTTGCCCTTTGTTTTATGTCAAGCTTATTTACATCAAAATTGTCGACAAAAGCCTTTCCGCTTATTGTAATCACCATACGCTTGTCATCTTTGCCATTGGGGAGCTTACCCACCACTACTTCGTTGACATCTATGTTTACAAGCTTTGAAAGCTCATCAATCAAAAGCGTCCTTTTGTCCCTTAAGTCATTTGCCGTATTTCCGTCCAGCTCGGCAGTGTATATCTGCTTGTTTAGCTGAGCTATCTGGGCCCCCAGGGAGTTTATATCCGTAACAACAGTCTTTATCTGGTTGTTTATGTCAAACTGAAGTTCTTCAAAGTGAGATGCAATGTTGTTGAAGTAGCGGGCAAAGGTTACTCCCTGTTCTTTTACCAAAGCCCTTATCGCATCGTTGCTGGGATCCTTTGCAAGCTCCTGAAGGGAATTGTAAAAGTCGTTGATCACAGCATTAAAGCCACTGTCGGACGGTTCATTAAATGTAACCTCCATATCGGCAAGAAGGGCCTTTTTGGCACTCCATTCACCGTAAGAAACGTTTTCGCTCCAATACTTGTAATCCAAGTATTCATCCCTGATTCTTTCGATGGCAAGTACTTCCGAACCCGTACCCAACATTCCTGTTCCGTTAAAGAGCGACATGGGATTTGAGGCCGACTGAATCGCCACCTGCCGGGAGTATCCTGGCGTGTTTACGTTATTAATATTGTGATTTATTACATCCATATTCCTTTGAGCTGTGAATAATCCTTTTACTGCTACATTAAATCCGAAGAAACTACTCATCTCTTATCACCTGCCTACTAATCCCATTCTTAAAATAATTGTCTCCAACATATCATCTATAACGTTTATCGTCCTCGATGAAGCACTGTAAGCAAATTTGTATTTCATCATATTGGACATTTCCTCATCCATGGAAACTCCCATAATTGACTGCCTTTGCGACTCGGCCGAATTCACCAGAATCCTCTGGTTTTCAGCTGTTTTTTTCGCCTCGGAACCTCCGGTACCCACAATAAGTATTATGGTCTGATAATAGTCATCCATGCTCACAACACCGCTTGTATCGGTAATTACCCGGGCATCCCTCAAATTTGCAATGGCTAAGGCAATAGTATTGTCGCCGCTGTCACCGCTTTTGGATGCAACAATATTGTCAAGGTCCGCAAGGTTGTCATTCAGCTTGATATTTCCCATTTCCAACGGATATGCAGGATTTATCGCTACAAAGAAATCCTCTCCGTCGGAAGGCGGATTCCCCAGAGTCTTACCGCTTTTATGGAGATTGTTCACCTGGGTCACCAATGAATTAACAAGCACGTTAAGCCGCATTTTCAAGTCAGATACTATATTTACCGAACTTGCAACGGGATTTGCAGAAGGATCCGCAATACCTTCAATTGAACCCGAAACATCTCCTCTTGACTCTAAAAGTCCTTTAAGAACGCCGCTTTTTACAGGAACCTCTATATCCTCTCCCTCAATTTTGGGGACATAGAACATCTTGTTGGTATCGCTCTTTCCGGCAACGAGATTTATTTGCTCTCCCTTTGTTACCAGAATAAATCCTCCAAGGGTTACCTGTACATCACCATTCTGCATTTCGGTAAATTCAAAATTTGCAAGCTTCGACAGCTCATCTAAAAGCAAATTCCTCTGGTCGCGGTAGTCATTTGCGTTATCCCCGCAAATTTCTTCCTTCATTATTTTAACGTTCAAATCCGCTATTTGCTCCGTTATGCCGTTTATCTGCTTTATGGTAAGCATAATCTGTTTGTTAAGGTCCTCTTGCAACTTGTCCAGTTGTTCACCCAAATGATTTATTTGATGCACTAAAGCTTCCGCCCTCTGTCTTACCAAAGCCCTTATGGTAAGACTGTCCGGTTCCTTTGAAAGCTCCTGCCATGAGTTCCAAAACTGGTTTAAAACGTTTTGCAGTCCGTCTCCCATCGGATCGCCAAGAATGGTCTGGACCTCCTGAAAGGTTTTGCTTCTTGTCTCCCAGTACCCAAAGCTTGTATTTTCATTTCTATAAATGTTGTCCAAAAAGATGTGCCTTATCTGTCTCGTTTCTTCAATGCTTGCACCAAGCCCAATCTGATAGTTTATATAGTTTTGATACGGACCTGTGGTAATCATAGCCTGCTGGCGCGCATAGCCTTTTGTATTTACATTGGAAATATTGTGCCCGGTTACAGACAAAGCGCGCTCATTAACATACATTCCGGATCTTGCAATCTCCAAACCTGAGAAACCCAAATATACCGCCTCCAGACGCTTACAGTTTTATATCAAAATAGTTTTTTTTCTTGCCGTCGTTTATTTGACCCTCTTTGCTGTAATTGTTTCCTTGTGCATTAATACTGGTCAAAATATTTATCGAAAAATCTATGAAATCAATTGAGTTTTTTATTAATTTGGAATTAATTTCATTGATATCCCTAATTTCCTCAATGATTGAAGACATATGTTTTTTATAGTCCCTGAGCCTTTCTGCCTGATTTTCGTCCACATGTTTCTCCAATTCCGACATTGTTATCTCCGAAGGATTGATTCCAATAGCGTCCGATATTTCTGAAACAATGTTTTCCCTCGACTCTTCCAGCTTTCCAATTTTAAATATCAGGGATTGCTCTAGATTTGTGATACTCTCAAGTTCGCTTACTTTCCCTTTTACAATAACATCGGTTTTATTCTTTGAAATTTCAAGAATATCTTCATAAATTTTTGATTCCTGAGAAAGTACATCCATTAAATCATTTATCAACCGGTTGTTCATATTCCAAACACCCCTCTGTATCTCATTGAATTCATCCTTTCTAAAAATACCCTGAATAAAATTTATTGCGGGACAACTCGGAACTCCTTTCCTATATCACCCCGCAAACACAAATCATCCTAAGCCTACTTATCCGTTATTGACTTTAAAATCTTGTCTGCAATATCCTCTTCGCTGACTTTGTAAGTACCGGCTTCAATTTTTCGTGTCAATTCCTCCACTTTGTCCTTTCGTATGTCCGGTATCTCCTTTAATGCTTTCATTGCCGTCTGAATGTCTTTCGCCTGATTCGAAATGGATACCACATCTTTCTTCTTGGTCGCCCCATCAGTCTTTTCCATCTTGTTTACGGTTTTGCTGCTGTCATAGATGCCTGAAACCTTTGGGACCCCCTCCCAGATTTTCATAATTACCACTCACCTTCATAAAAACTTTCTATGTTAATATTTTAAGTATTGACTTCATCATTAGTTTCTTTATCCTTCCTCTCATTAATAATATCGTCATTTAAAATATTTAGTTAATAAATAAATATTACTATTATCAAGTACAATATTAAGCTTAATATAGTTCTTAAAAATATTAATTTTTTTACTCAATATAATACTGTCAGCAAATAAGTTCTAATATTATTTTTCCGGATTCCACTTTTCGTACTTGTTTAAGTATTTCATTCCCATTCCAGCCGGTTTTTTCTTGTCGGTGTCGCCGGATGCTGACTTGGATATCTCTTCTGCACTCGACTTGAATCCTTCGCTAAGCTCTCGGGAGCATTCATTGCAAAACCTTCCTGTGGTTATGGATCTGCCGCATTTCTCGCACTCCAATATCAAGTTGCCGTCATTGCCGACAATCTCAAGTCTTCCTTCCCTCAAATAGCTTTTTATTTTCTGGACACTGATTTCCAGCACATTTGACACCTCAAGAATTGAAGCCTTAGGATGCTCATAAAGGTACTCCTTTACTTTTTTGAATTCCTCTTCATCCTGTTTTTTACAATCATGGCAAATGGGCCGTCCGCCGATATAGTTGAAAATCCTCCCGCATCGTTTGCAGTTTCTTACATCCGGCATACCGATTCCTCCTAGCCTAATAATATACCAAACTTTAATTCGCAAAACAGTATTAAATATCCTCACAGTATATTTCGGCATTTTATTTATAATAGTTTAACCATGTATACTGTTACCTTCTTCCTGACGCAATGACGGCGGCCACAATTTTTTTGGCTCCGGCTTCCTTTAGCACTCTGCTGCACTCATTCAATGTTGAGCCGGTAGTCAAAATATCATCCACCAAAAACATTGTTTTCCCCTCAATTTTGGATGCATTGGTTATTTTAAACGCATCCTTTATGTTAATGAGTCTGTCGTCCCTCTTTAAAAGGCTCTGGCTATTGGTATTTTTAACTCTCACCAAAAGCCTGGACTCATTCTTTATTCCCAGCTCCCGGCTGAGCTGGCGGGCTATAAGATAAGACTGGTTGTAGCCGCGGTTTCGCTCCCTATTAGGATGCAAGGGAACGCTTACAATCATGTCAAATTTCTGCCACTGGGTCAATTCCTTTATTTTCTGTGCCAAAAGCCGTGCAAAGGTCCTATAATAAGAGGGCTTGTTATAAAACTTGTATCTTCTTATCGCTTCCTTTACAATGCCGCTGTAGTCGCATACACAGATTACACTGTCATAGTAGTTGTACTTCCCCTGAGGATTGATACTTGCCTCTTCCTTAAAACTAATCTGTTCATAGCACTCTTTGCATATTTCTATTTTAGTATCGGTATTTAAAATCGTTCCGCAAAATATGCACTTTGGCGGAAAGATGAGGTTTATAATCCGGTTTATCATTGTCTCAACCAATCCATTCCAAGAACACATTTTCTAAGCTTTTCAGAAAGATCTGAATTTCTTTTTGTTTCACGGTCGTTGATAATCATTCCGCCAAGGCAATCTTTATTCCCCACAAGGATTACCAGCTCCCTAGCCCTCGTTATTGCAGTATACAAAAGATTTCTAGTCATCAGTACCGAAGGACCTGGAAATACCGGAAGTATCACCACGGGAAACTCACTTCCCTGGCTTTTATGAATAGTTATGGCATATGCCAGTTCCAGCTCGTCCAAAATAGTGTAATCATATCCCACAAGTCTCTCATCATCAAAGCAAACTTTTATTTTTTGCTCTTCATCGTCTATTTCAACTATAACACCCATATCGCCGTTAAACACACCCGTGCCCTCCTGGGTCGGGTCATTAATTTTTTCCCACTTGAGGTTGTAGTTGTTCTTTACCTGCATCACCCGGTCACCTTCACGGAATACATAGTCTCTAAAGGCCTTTTGGTTCTTTTTGTTGCTCTCGGGATTCAAGACCTTCTGAAGCTCAATGTTAAGGTTTCCCACCCCCACCGCACTCTTTCTCATAGGTGTCAATACCTGTATCTGCCTCATGGGATCATATCCGTAAGTGTCGGGTATCCTCCTTATGCAAAGGTCAATCACTGTTTTTAAAATGTCGCTTTGGGAATTCCTTGTCACAAAGAAAAAATCTTTTTCCCTGTCATTTAATATAGGAAGCTCCCCGCGGTTTATTCTGTGGGCATTGACAACTATCATGCTTTCTCCGGCCTGCCGGAATATGTCGGACAGTTTGACAGTCTTTACCATCCCGCTTTTTATTATATCCCTAAGAACATTTCCCGGGCCCACCGAAGGCAGCTGGTCCACGTCCCCGACCAATATAAGCCTTGTCCCGCAAGCGATGGCTTTGAGCAGGTGGTTCATAAGAATTATATCCACCATGGACATCTCGTCGATTATCACTACATCTGCTTCTATGGGATTTTCTTCTGTCCTCATAAACACCAGCTCGTCCTCATTGGCCGTATAACCGATTTCAAGGAGCCTGTGAATGGTCTTTGCCTCATAGCCCGTAGCCTCGGACATCCTCTTTGCCGCCCGGCCGGTAGGAGCCGCAAGCGCAAACTCATATCCTTCACTTTCAAGAAGGCTAATAATGCTTTTAATTATAGTCGTCTTACCCGTACCCGGTCCTCCCGTTATTACAAGCACGCCATTGATCATTGCTTCCCTGATGGCTTCCTTTTGCTTGTCCGCAAGTATTATACCTTCTTTTTCCTGAACCCGCTTTATCCTTTTCTCAAAATCCTGCATATTGCCGCTGAATCTAACTTGGGAAAGCTCCACCAGCTTTTTGCATACTCCCAGCTCCGCATTGTAAAAGGCACTCAAATAAATCCTTGATGTGCCGTCATTTCTATCCACATACACCGACTTGTTCAGCACAAGGGCAACTAAGGCATCAGCTATGCGTTCAATATTGATGTTTAAAAGCTTTGACGTATAATCCTTAAGTATTTCCTCTTCAACAAAAGTGTGCCCATCTGCCGCAGCCTGGGTAAGTACATATTTAATACCGCTTGAAATCCTGTATTTGGAATATGGGGCAATTCCAAGACTTTTAGCTATGCTGTCGGCCGTCTTAAAGCTTATGCCGAAAATCTCGTCCGAAAGCCGGTAAGGATTTCTTTTAATTTCTTCCACAGTATTCGGCCCAAAAGTCTTGTATATCTTGGCACAATAAGTAGGACTAATGCCGTACTCCTGCAAAAACAGTACAACATCCCGAAGGCCCCTTTGCTCTTCAAAGGCCTGTCCTATTTTCAAAGCCTTTTCCATTTTAATGCCTTTTATCTCTGCAAGTCTCTGAGGGTGATGGCTTATAATGTGAAGAGCCTGGTCTCCAAACTTTTTTACAATCTTTTTTGCCGTTGCCGGCCCAACCCCTTTAATAAGTCCTGATGCAAGATACCTTTCTATAGCCTCTGTCGTTTCCGGAAGCAGCTTTTCATACAGCTCCACTTTAAGCTGTTCGCCATAGTCGGGGTGGGTAACCCATTTCCCCGAGACTTTCAGCGTTTCACCCACATTAATAAAGGGCATGTATCCCACAGCAGTAATAACTTCTTTATCGCATTTTATCTCACAAACGGTATATCCGTTGGCTTCATTGGAAAATATAATTTCTTCAATGGTACCTTCAATAGTTACCAATGTATCCACCTTATTCTTTGTATATTTGCATATTTATAAAATTACATACTTAAGTATACCTTATATATAATGTTTCGAAAAGAACGGGAATAAATATTCATCTTTGGTTTCGCTATACATTTCTTCTTTTGGCATGTTCCAAAATAGTATCATTGTCTTTCGGTTCGTCAAATGACTTAAATAGAGCATCTTTTTCGCTTTTCCCCAACACCTCAAGACATTCATAATCCTTTTCCAGCCTTCTTAGAATGTCCATTGTATCGTCATTAGAGCCCATATCAAGCACCATGAGCTTTCCTCCAGGCATCAGCTTTCTGATAAAATCCCTGGGCAAAACGTTTCTTAATACCCCTTCAATCGTCTCCCCCTGATTCTTGACAATCAACACAAGCTTTACCTGGGAATTTCTATAACCTTTATTATGATTTTTTATAGAAACTAAAAGATCGTGTATCAGCATCATGAGGCCGTAAGCTGCAAGAAAACAGGCTATTACTTCAAAGATAAACTCCGCCATAATAAACACCTCCAGTTAACAGTCTATGAATTTTGCTTTGCAACTGTTACAGGTGCCTATATAAAAAGCCGAAGCAGGCAAACAATTGCCCTCTTCGGCTCTTTACTGTTCCTTCTGAAATTTATTTTTTACAATAATTATCTAAAACTTAAATCTCCTGCGCTTCCCTTCTTAAGTCTTCGGCCTTGTCTGTCTTTTCCCAAGGAAGGTCAATGTCCGTCCTTCCAAAGTGTCCGTAAGCTGCTGTCTGTTTGTAAATCGGCCTTCTTAAATCAAGGGTCTTGATAATTCCTGCAGGTCTTAGGTCAAAATGCTTGTTTACCAAGCTTTCTATTTTCTCTTCAGGAATTATTCCGGTACCAAATGTATCAACCCTCACCGAAACCGGTCTTGCCACACCTATTGCATAAGCCAGCTGCACTTCGCATTTCTTGGCAAGCCCTGCAGCAACTATATTTTTTGCCACATAACGGGCAGCATAAGCAGCCGAACGGTCAACTTTTGTGGGGTCTTTACCTGAAAATGCTCCGCCGCCGTGTCTTGCATAACCTCCATAAGTATCTACGATTATCTTTCTTCCGGTAAGCCCGGAGTCTCCTTGAGGTCCGCCAACCACAAATCTTCCTGTGGGATTGACAAGATACTTAGTATTGCTGTCCAAAAGCTCGGCCGGTATAACAGGCTTTATAACATGCTCAATAATATCTCTCTTTATTGTATCGTGATCCACCTCAGGACCATGCTGTGTGGAAATAAGTACCGTATCCACCCTTACAGGCTTGTCCCCGTCATATTCAACAGTAACCTGGGACTTTCCGTCTGGCCTTAGGTAGTCCAATGTGCCGTTTTTCCTTACCTGGCTTAACCTCATGGCAAGCTTGTGAGCTAATGAGATGGGCATTGGCATAAGTTCGGGTGTTTCATCACATGCAAAGCCGAACATCATTCCCTGGTCACCTGCTCCTATGGCTTCAATTTGCTCATCGCTCATTTCCCCTGTCTTTGCTTCAAGGGCCTTGTCAACTCCCATGGCTATATCGGGAGACTGCTCGTCAATTGAAGTCAGAACCGCACACGTATCACAGTCAAATCCATACTTTGCCCTATCATAACCTATTTCGCGAATTGTGCCTCTTACAATCCTTGGTATATCGACATAACAATTTGTTGTAATTTCACCGGTTACCAAAACAAGTCCTGTAGTAACTGAAGTTTCACATGCTACCCTCGCCATAGGATCCTTAGCAAAAATTGCATCCAAAACGGCATCGGAGATCTGGTCGCATATTTTGTCAGGATGGCCTTCAGTAACTGATTCCGATGTAAATAGTTTTCTTGCCATTTAGGTTACCTCCTTATTAATTTTTTCTTTTGCAAGTATGTCAACAAAGCATTGCTGCAACTTGTCCAAAATCCGACAAAACACATAAAAAAACCTCTTTCACAAAAAGAGGATCCAGTTTTTATCCTCATCTGTCAGGACTTTTACATCCTGTAGGAATTGGCACCGATACAATTCTGCCGGTTGCCGGGTTTCATAGGGCCCATTCCCTCCACCTCTCTTGATAAGGCTACCTGTATTATTTTGTCATAGTATAATGTATCATATACCTTATACTTAGTCAATAAATATGAGGCTTTTCTTTGTATAAATTTTGCCAAAGTTTTTTTACACTAAATATTATTCGACTTTTTATACACTTTATCCCTGAAATTTTGGGATGACACTATATACCTTTCATGGTATCCCTCTCCTATTTTTTCGACACCGTCAAAAGCTTCCACCTTAAAGGTAAGCTTTCTTCCTTCAACAGCTATCAACTCTGCCAAAGCCTTTACTTTCATTCCTACAGGTGTACCGGCAATATGCTTAATATTCACTGAAGTCCCGACAGTGGTATACCCTTTAGGCAGATGCAGGGACACCGCCGACAATGCAGCCCTCTCCATCAAACCTATCATTGCCGGAGTTGAATAAACATCCATATCTCCGCTTCCGTACTCTTCTGCAGTACTCTTATCCGTTACCCATGTTTCAACAGATGCATTCAAACCAACCTTTAAGCTTACATTCTCCATAGTTCTTCCCTCTCCACTTGAAATTCAAAATTTTCGGCTCATTAGAAAGCCAAGCCCTAAACTTTAGCCCAACGAATTTCCAGCACTTGAAAATGCATAATACCTTTTCGGGTTTAATGCTTTCAAAGATTCTAGAAACAATTTCTGTTACCGGGCACTTGATATTATAGCAAATACATTTGCAATAATAAAGTAAAAAAAGAGATAGTTTATAACCATCTCTTTTTATTTATAAAAGGAAGCTATTTTTTAGAAGAATTAATCAGGCACTTGCATACAGCTCTTCAAACTCATGCCCTTCAAGCTTTTCTCTTTCAATAAGGGCATTTGCTATTGCATGGAGTTTATTAATATTTTCCTTCAAAATATTTGTTATTCTTTCATAGCATGTATCTATTATCTTCTTTACTTCCTTGTCAATTTGAGCAGCTACCTCTTCACTGTAGTTTCTTGTCTGTGCCAGGTCTCTTCCGATAAATACCTCATCATTCTCATTTCCGAATACGAGATTGCCCAGAGTATCACTCATACCGTATTTGGTAATCATACTTCTGGCAATTCCGTTAGCCTGCTTCAAATCAGAATAAGCACCGGTGCTTACTTCTCCCAGCACAATCTCCTCTGCTGCCCTTCCGCCTAAAGATACAATAATCTTTTCAATGAGATGGGATTTGGTTTCATAAGTCTTATCCTCATCCGGCTTGTGGGCGGTAAAGCCGCCTGCCATACCTGACGGAATAATGGAAATCCTGTCAACTTTATCGGTAGTGGACACAGCTTTTATCGCAATAGCATGACCGGCTTCATGATATGCTGTAAGCCTTTTTTCCTTTTCGCTCATTACCCTGCTCTTCTTCTCCGGTCCTACTACCACCTTGAATACCGCCTCTTTTATTTCAGCCATTGTTATTACTTTCTTATTGGCTCTGGCAGCAAGCAAAGCTGCTTCGTTAAGGAGATTTTCAAGGTCTGCTCCGGTAAATCCGGGAGTACTCTTTGCAAGCTCATCCAATTTAACATCTTCAGCCAACGGCTTGCCTTTGGCATGAACTTTCAGTATTTCTTCCCTTCCTTTTATATCTGGAAGTCCCACTACAACTCTTCTGTCAAATCTTCCCGGTCTTAGAAGCGCTGGGTCCAAAATATCCGGTCTGTTTGTAGCAGCTAGAATTATTACCCCTTCATTTGCTCCAAAACCATCCATTTCAACCAACAACTGGTTGAGCGTCTGTTCCCGTTCGTCATGGCCTCCGCCAAGTCCTGCTCCTCTATGTCTTCCCACAGCATCAATTTCGTCTATGAAGACGATACACGGAGCGTTCTTCTTTGCCTGCTCAAAAAGGTCTCTAACCCTTGAAGCACCTACGCCGACAAACATTTCCACAAAGTCCGAACCGCTTATGCTAAAGAACGGAACTCCAGCTTCTCCCGATACGGCCTTTGCCAGCAAGGTTTTACCGGTACCCGGAGGTCCCACCAAAAGAACTCCCTTAGGTATCCTTGCTCCAAGCTCCAAAAACTTTTTAGAGTGCTTTAAAAATTCAACTATTTCTCTCAGTTCTTCTTTCTCTTCATCAGCACCTGCGACATCATCGAAAGTTACCTTTCGCTTGTCATCTATAGTCATCTTGGCTCTGCTTTTACCAAAGGACATTACCCTGCTTCCGCCGCCTTGCGACTGCTGGAGGAAAAACACCCAAAACAGCACAAACACGACTATAATCACCAAAGTAGGCAATATTGAAATCCACCATGGCGGGGAATAAGGAACCCTGCTGCGAAACTCCAATTCTCCCTGTCTGATAAGGTTATTTATCTCATTCATAAATACCTCAACATCAGGTATATAAACAAACTGGTCTCTCTGTCCTTCTCCTTTATATTTTACTGTGGCTTTATTGTCCTCCAGTATGATCTCTTGAACCTTTCCGTTCTGAATATCACTTATAAGCTGCGAATACTTTTGCTCTTTTTCAACCGGACGGCTTTGCACTACAACCAAAAAAGCCAGCAGCATAACAAACAGTACTATATAAAAGCTTATATTCTTAAAATATTTCAAATAGCTCCCTCCTTATTAATTATTCTAAACAATGTAAAAAAACTAATACATCAAAGTATATTCATCAACATATATTACATTATATTAACATAACGGTTCTAAAAACACAAGAAACCTTTATATTATTTTCACTCCGAGTCTCCTTTGGATTCATAAACAGAAGACTTTAGTACACATACATCCGGAAGGTTCCTGTATTTACCTGCGTAATCCAATCCGTAACCTACCACAAATTTATCCGGTATTGTAATGCCTTCATAATCTATTTCCAATTCCACCTTTCGCCTCGACGGCTTGTCAAGGGCGGTGCATACCTTAACATCTTTAGGGCCTCTGTTCTCAAACATGCTTTTTAAATAATGCAATGTAAGACCCGTATCCACCAAATCTTCGACAATAAGCACATGCTTGTTGGTAATATCAACATCGATGTCTTTTATTATGCGGACAACTCCGGACGATTTGGTGGAATTGCCATAGCTTGACACCGATATGAAATCCATATCAATAGGTATGCTTATTTCCCTTATCAGGTCGGCAAAAAAAACCACTCCTCCTTTTAATACCCCAATCAATACAAGCTCTTTTCCTTCATAATCATTGGAAATCCTTTTTCCCAACTCTTTAGCCTTACTTTTAAGCTCCTCTCCGGTGACCAATATCTCTTCAATTTGATTTTGCATGAGTTTCCTCCTAAAAAATATATGCTATTTTAAAGTATCTAACTTTCACGTTTTTATTCGAAATCAATATACCTATTTTATGGATTTTAATTGTTTTCAATGTGATTTTCATAGGATAATTTTAATATGATTTTAGTATTTTCAGTTACTTTAAATTTATCACTGATTTTACAACCTATTATCCATACAATTTCTTTACCCTTTGAAATTAGCGGTATGTGATTTCTCGTTTCTCTTGGGATTTTATTGTCAATGAAAAACTCTTTGAGTTTTTTCGTTCCGTTTGAGCTTCGCGGTTTAAAGACATCTCCATCTCTTCTGTTTCTTATATATATTCCCTCTCTTAGCCTGTCATAATCAAAAAACTGAACACAGCTTGTGTCCGATGCCCTTCTAAAATCCTTTATATTAAAGGTACCGGAAGAAACGTCAATCAGAGATGCCTCCAATTTTCCATTTACTTCATTAACAATCGTAATCCCGGGTATATTTACTTTCTTATTAAAATATATATCTTCTTTCTCAAATTCGTGTAAATATATTTTCAGGGTCTCATAGGATTTCGCAGCCCTTACCCCATGGGGAAGATGCAGCTTTGACCCCGTTGCACCATTTTCAATCAGGTCTATTATACTATCAATATGTACTGCTGCAATGCCTCTTATGTCTCCCTTGATTTTTTTTATGGAATTTCGAATTATTCTTCGCTGTGCCGCAATATGGCATTCCTTTAAAGCAGCAAGGTCTAAAACTACTTGGCTGCCATCACTCTTTTTTTTGACTTTGCTTGAGATTTCATCCGTTTGGTTTTCTATAAAACTTACGTCATCCCTTATCAAATCTGCCATTTTGGTTATACCATTTACTATATCGGCATTGAATAATTTATCTATATAGGGTATTAGATCAAGTCTTATCCTGTTCCTAGTATAAATATCCTCAAGATTTGAACTGTCAATGCGTGGATTTAGGTTGTGAATGCGGCAGTAATCTTCGATTTCAGCTCTATTGATACCTAAAAGAGGTCTTATAATCCTACCTCGAATATAATCCATTCCTTTAAGTCCGTCAAGCCCTGTGCCTCTTATAATATTCATAAGCACAGTCTCCGCCTGGTCATTTTTATTATGGGCTACGGCAATCCTTTGGGCACCGTAATTGTCGGCAACTTCGTCAAAAAGTCTGTACCTTTCTATCCTGCCGGCCTCCTCTAATGAAAGCTTTTGCTCTTTTGCAAGCTTTTTTATATCAATGCTCCTACTTACAAGCTCGACATTCAATTTCGCACACAAGTCTTCAACAAAAGCCTCATCCCCGGATGCTTCATTCCCTCTTAACATATGGTTGACATGCACCGCCACAAGCCCTAAATTCATACTTTCCCTAAGCCGGCAAAGAATGTGCAAAAGGCACACCGAATCAGGGCCTCCGGATACCCCAACAACTATTTTGTCTTTACTGCGAATAATATTATATTTTTCAATTGCTTGCAATACTTTGTCAATCATAAAACCATTCCAGTGCTACTCTCTATATTTCTCAAGATTTGCAAATTTCGTATACTGACCCAGCCATGCCAGTTCAACGGTACCCGTCGAACCGTTTCTGTGCTTTGCGATTATCACCTCGGCAATATTCTTCTTTTCGGTATCGGGATTGTAATAATCATCCCTGTATAAAAACATTACAATATCCGCATCCTGCTCTATTGCACCGGATTCTCTAAGGTCACTTAAAATAGGCCTGTGGTCGGCCCTAAGCTCCGGAGCACGGCTCAGCTGGGACAGAGTCAACACAGGAACGTTTATTTCCTTTGCCAATATCTTAAGAGACCTGGATATCTCCGATATTTCCTGCTGCCTGCTTTCAGTTTTCCCTCTTCCCTGCATAAGCTGAAGGTAATCTATGACAACCAATCCCAAATCTTTTTCAATCTTGAGTCTTCTGCATTTTGCCCTTATCTCCATGACAGAAAGTCCCGGGGTGTCGTCAATGTAAATCGGTGCCTCGGACAGGGGCCCCAATGCCCTTGCCACCTTTTGCCAGTCACTGTCCTCCAGCTTTCCGGTTCTCATCTTCTGGCTGTCCACCATAGCTTCGCAGCAAAGCATTCTGTTTACCAGCTGTTCCTTTGACATCTCCAGGCTGAATACGGCAACAGGAACTCTTGCATGAATAGCAGCATTCTGGGCTATGTTGAGCACGAAGGAAGTCTTTCCCATTGCCGGTCTTGCCGCAATCAGTACCAAGTCAGAATTTTGAAGACCTGCAGTCTTGTAGTCCAAATCCACAAAACCCGTGGGAATTCCGGTGATAAATCCTTTGTTGTTGTAAAGCTCTTCAAGCCGGTTAAAAGTATCAACCAATACATCCTTGATAGGGGCAAACCCCTGTGTATTTCTCTTTTGAAGCACATCAAATATGTTTTTTTCAGCTTTGTCCAAAACATAAGAAACCTCTTCCGAAGCCTCATAGCCCATATTGACTATTTCAGTGGAAGCCTTGATCAGCCTTCGTAATATGGATTTTTCTTCCACTATTTTCGCATAGTGTTTTGCATTTGCAGTGGTAGGAACCGAACTTGCCAGATTCGTAAGGTACTCCAGCCCTCCTACCCCCTCCAGGCTTCCCCTTGTTTTTAGCTGCTCCGAAACTGTAATAAGGTCAATAGGCTCTGCCTTTTCATAAAGGTCCATTATTGCTTCGAATATTTCCCTATGGTCTTCTCTGTAAAAGTCCTGGCTTGAAATTATTTCCGTCACGCTTGACAGCACTTCTTTATCAAGCAATATTGCACCCAGCACCGACTGCTCGGCTTCAATATTCTGCGGAGGTATTCGGCCAAAAGAACCCAAGTCCATATTCTATCACTCATCCCGACATAAACATATTTTCGCCAACGACTGGCATCAATTATTCCTGCTCAATCTTAACGGTCAATTTGGCGCTTACTCCCGGATACAGCTTTACATCCGCTTCATAGGTGCCCAGTGACTTCATGGATTCCGGAAGATTTATTTTCTTCTTGTCCACATCAAGATTGTGCTGTTTTTTCAAATAATCCGAAACATCCTTGCTGGTCATTGAGCCAAAAAGCTTTCCGTTCTCTCCGGCTTTTGCCTTGAGAGTAACCACTATATTTTTAAACTTTTCGGCAAGCTCCTTGGCCTGTGCAAGTTCCTTTTCTTTTCTGTTCTTTTCCGCTTCCTTTTTTGACTGCATAATATTCATATTGCTGGCATTTGCTTCAACAGCCAGTCCTTTCGGAAGCAAAAAATTTCTTGCATATCCGTCGCTTACATCAACAAGACTGTCTTTTTTTCCCAGACCTTTGACATCAGCTTTTAAAATAACCTTCATAGTATATCTCTCCTTATTCTACTTTAAATCATATTTACTTATTATAATAACAGAATACTACGTGTTCTGTCTGTTGATTTCATCAAAATATTCGTTGATTGCCTCATGAAGTCTCGCTTTTGCTTCCTCAAGCGTCACCCCTTGCAGCTGGGCTCCGGCAACCGTCATATGGCCGCCTCCTCCAAGCTTCTCAAGGATTACCTGAACATTTACATCGCCCAACGACCTTCCGCTAATAGCAATTCCATTATTAATATGGCTTAGCACAAAAGCCGCATTCAGTCCCGCGAGGTTAACAAGCTGGTCTGCCGCCTGCGCGGCAATCAACGTGGCGTTTTTCACATTTTGTGTGCAAACGGATATCGCCAGGTTATTCCTTATTATTTCCGCATCCTTTACCACATTTGAAATGCTTACATAGGTATTGATGTCGCTTTGGAACATCTGCCTTACCGATACTGTGTCCACTCCGTGCCTTCTTAGAAAGGCTGCCGCCTCAAAAGTACGCACTCCCGTCTTGAAGGTAAAGTTCTTGGTATCCACCACTATACCGGCATACAATGCCTCAGCTTCGACAGGTTTGAGCTTTATTTTCTCCTCCACATACTGCAGTATCTCCGTAACCAGCTCACATGTGGATGAAGCATAGATCTCCTGATATGTAAGCACTGCCTCCTGCAGATAGTCCGCTCCTCTTCTGTGATGGTCTATAACCACTATCTGCTCCGTATATTTTAAAAGTTCCGGAAACTCCGTAAAGCTCGGCCTGTGGGTGTCTACAATAATCAGCAGCGTTTTCTTGGTGATCTTTTCAATGGCTTCTTCTTTCGCTATAAACAGTCCCTCATAATCCCCGCTTTTTTCAATCTTTGATATCAAAACATCTATTGTAGGGTTTGAGCTGTTTAGTACTATATGGGTCTCCTTGTTTCGGTTCATTGCCACCCTGTATATTCCGAGGGCAGCCCCAAGACAGTCGATATCACAGTTTTCGTGCCCCATTATCATTACATCCGATGCCTGGTCAATAAGCTCCCTCAACGCATAGGCAATAACCCTTGCCTTTACTTTTGTCCTTTTCTCCAGCTCCCTGGTCTTTCCTCCAAAGAAAGTTATATTTTCTCCGTTTTTTACAACCACCTGGTCGCCGCCTCTTCCCAAAGCAATATCCAAAGATGCATGGGCAAAACGGAATTTCTCCAGCAGCGAGTCCACACCTATACCTATTCCGATACTTAATGTAACAGGTATCTTGTTTCCCACATTTATTTCCTTTACGGAATCTAAAATGTCAAACTTTTTCTCTTCAAAATCTTTAAGATACTTATAATCAAATATTAGTATATACTTATCCCTTTCAAACTTCTTAAGTATACCGTTGGTGTATCCCATCCACCGGGTTATTTTGGAATCTATTTCCGCAAGAATCTGGGTACGTATTGTATCCTCCAGGCTCTGCATCAAATCGTCATAATTGTCTATTATAATAATTCCCACCGTTGCTCTTTCATTGTCATACTTCTTCTTTAATTCCACAAGCTCCGTATTGTCCACAAAATACATAAGTATTATGAACCCGTCTTCATTTATCTTGCTATCCACTTTTACGAAATTACCCAATACGCAGTAGTTTCTTCCGTTTATCACAATATCCTTGCTAAAGTTCATGTTCCCATCGGACAATTCGCCGGGATTCAATTCTTTTACGAATGAATGTATAGTCTTTTCCAGAAGCTTTTCTCCGTCAAAGATTTTCTTAAAAGAAGAATTATACCAAATAATTGTCCCGTCCAGCTCAATTAATACCAAAGGCATAGGAAAATTTAACAGCGTATCCTTCGACGCCGTATTAATATTGAATGTCAAATTTTCAATATATCGGGTTATTTCTTTGTGTCTTTTGTAATTTGACCTGAAGTTATAATATAAAAGCAGCACAAACAGTGCATAGCCCGGTATGGCGACTACGAATTCCAGAGCTGAAATTATTATCAGCAGTAAAAATATAATCAGCAGATAAAAACTTGATTTCGGCAAAAACATTCCAATAAATTTTTTACTTTCCATCGGTACTCCTCCCGTGCTTAAAGTCCTAAACCTTGTTTTGTATTCTAGAGGAGTTCAAATGCTTTGCAAGTTCCGTCAAATCCCCATAGTATTTTTCAACATCATGGTTTTCAATTATACCAAGCCTTATTTTGTTGTTTATCTTAATCTCAATAGAATTATAACTCACACCCAAACGCCTGCCAAGCATATAGGAGATTAAAATTATATTGGACAGGGTCTCTGCGACTGATTCATGCACCTCTTCCCTAACTCCGTTTACCAGCACCTTGAAAAGATTTGCTATGTCGGTAAGAAGCTCACTCTTTAGCCACTCAATAATTTTTATATTCCTTGTAATGTCAATATCCCTGTCAAATAAAGCCATAAAACCACTCCAACATTTAATATAAGTTATGCATCCGCATATGACATATATTATACCATAAAATAATCTTAAGCATCGAATTTCCCAAAAATCAAAACTAAATCTTTTAAAAACTCAGCAACCTATTTCAAACTCCGGATAAGAGCCTAAAAACTTGTAAAAGGAAGTCTTTCTTTTTACCATTGTAAGTGCATCCCTGACATCTTGATCTTCTATATGGCCGTTTATATCCACAAAGAATATGTACTTGCCCAGCTCGTTTTTTGCAGGTCTTGATTCTATTCTCGTCATGTTTATATCCCAGAGGCTAAATATGTCCAGTATCCTATAGAGGCTGCCCGGCTTGTTTTCTGTGGAAAAAACTATGGAGGTCTTATTCTTTTTCGCCCTTTGCGCCTCTTTTTTTGAAATTACCACGAATCTGGTAAAATTATTGTCACTATCCTGAATGGATTCTTTTAGTATCTCAAGTCCATACTCTTTAGCCGCAGCCAAAGAACCGATGGCTGCCATGTTTTCTTCCCCCTGTGCAACCTCCTTTGCCGCCTGCGCAGTACTGTATACATATTTTACAACTGCATGGGGAAAGACAGAATCAATAAACTTTCTGCACTGTCCAATAGGCTGGGGATGGGAAAGGATATACTTTATATCCCCAATATCCGTACCTTTTCTTGCCATAAGATTCTGTTTTATCTCAATTACAACCTCAGCCTTGATTTTAAGATCCACGTCCGCCGCAAGCATATCCATCGTGGTGCTTACAGCTCCCTCCAAAGAATTTTCGATGGGTACAATGGCTTCATCAAGCTCACCGTTTTCCACCGCCATAATCAATTCCACCATGGTGTTGTAATCAACCCCGGTAAAATCATCTCTATCCCCAGTATATGTAATCATCGCTTCCTGCGAAAATGTCCCCTTTGGTCCTAAAAAACCGATTTTAACCATAAAACGCTCCTCATATTATTTTTTGCACCTTCTGGCAAAACCTTATGATTATACAGGTACGCAACTTTTATCTCATATTATAATAACATCATTTTTTCTTTTTTCCAACTGAAATGAGATTAATAATGACAAGCAAAATTAAATGGAATTCTTTGAGTATTATCTTGATATATGTTCTTTATAATGCTAATATTTATATTAAGTTTTTTATGCATTTTTAACGATATATTATTAGAATATTCTCGAAAAGTAACTGGAAAACCAGCTAAATGTTAATTATTGGG
>ERZ795045.227-NODE-227-length-73761-cov-10.358112_pt1 | contig 73761 bp, 71 predicted proteins | sample MGYA00375129_ERZ795045 | MGnify/ENA primary metagenome ERZ795045 (study PRJEB30174, sample SAMN05720166) | activated sludge metagenome | isolation source: anaerobic digester from wastewater treatment plant | place: Japan | collected 2015-05-15 ...
ACGACATAGTGATTATGAATCACTCGCTCTGACCATCTGAGCTACACCGCCATCGCATTATGTATGATACCATACACCCAAATCATTTTCAAGTTCTTGCTTTGGTAATAGGACACTCTTATTTTCACCGACGTGTTGTCACCACCACAAATGTGCAGCTGATAAATTTCCAGAGAAGATTTTCACAGGTAGTGATACACTGATGGAATTCTCTATCAGAGTGCATCAAAGTCTCAGGCACCAGTTTAATCAGTGGATCTTTTGGGACAATTTCATCAACACTTGTTCGTTGTTGTTTCATGTTGATACAGGTATCTCAATCTCCAAAGTGATGTATAATATACACAAAAACGGGCAAATGAAAATCTGGAAGTTTGTTCATTCTAATTAAACTATCTGCTACTAATTGCTTCCTACAGTTTGCTATGGCGATTGTGCGAAGGGTAATGCATCCACGATTTCTCAGAACACTGGAGGTGAAGACATGGTTATTAACCCAAATTCCATGCGTACAGAGAAGATCACGAGCATGCGTGGTGGGAAAGGTGAGGTTCACATACTCCATCTGGTTGAAAAGCAGGCTCTCTTAGGTAAATCAAGATTTTTTGCGAGATTGTCTGTCAAGCCAGCATCGTCTATTGGTCAGCACAAACACGAAAACGAGTTCGAGATTTTCTATATACTTTCTGGAAAAGGTGTTTTCAACGACAATGGCACTCCTATACCCATTCAAGCTGGTGATGTGTGTTTCACTGGTCCTGGTGAGAGTCACTCAATCGAAAATACATCTCAAGAAGATCTTGAACTTTTGGCTATAATAGTGCTTTTGTGAACTGTGGTATAATCACTATGTAAATGAAACAACTGTCAATCGGAGGAGGGATTGTTGAATGAAATCTGTGCGATCAAGAATATTGTTCTGGTTTTTAACAAGTACTATTACGCTACTAATTGTTTTAGGAATCTTCATTTATTTTCAAACACAGAACACAGTCCTACCTCTCATGAAGGAATTGAGCGCAGAAGTGGTGCGCGGAAATGCCGCAATGGTGGGTGAGTGGATCAATGGCAGATCTCTGGAATTGAAAGCGATCGCTCAGAGCAGTACGATGGACTTTCTTGTGACTGCTACTTACTGGGTGGCTCAACAACTATCTGAGAAGCTGAAAGACAGAAAAGATGTCTTCGAGACGTATTTTGTCTGTGATTACAAAGGCCAAATGTGGGAAACAGACAGTGCAAGCATAGTGTCCCTTGACGCTACAAACAGAGAGTTCTATAAGAGAATCGTTGGCCAGAATCAATCAACCTTCATAGGAGAGATCCATCAATCGCCACTGAGCAAAAAGAATGTCTTCATGATAGCACACAGGGTTGTTGATAGCTACGGAAATGTGTCAGGTATCTTCGGTGGCACCATATCCTTGGAAAAACTGAGTAATATGACCTCACAAATAAAGATGGGACAGGTTGGTTATGGGTGGATCGTAGATGGAACAGGACTTGTACTTGCGCATCCTAACAAAGATATCATCCTCAAGTTGAATATTCTTAACAGTTCAAAAGAAGGATATTCGGGTCTTGAAGAACTTGGAAAGAAAATGACTCAGGGACAGACTGATTCTGGTTTGATCACTTTGCCTGATAAGAGCAAGGCATTTGTGTTCTTCACACCAATTACTGCTAGTCCAGGTTGGTCGCTTGGCATGTTAATCCCCGAGAAGGATTTGATGGCTCGCGCGAACACTCTGTTGAGAATCATGATCATCGTTATCGCTATCATAATCGGCATTGTGGTACTTGTCTCCTTCATCGTTGGGAACACAATCTCTAAACCCATAAAAACACTGGCACAGGGTGTTGAACAGTTCGGTGGCGGCGATTTAACAACCCAGTTCCAGGCAAAGGGAAAAGATGAAATAGCCCATATGGCTTCTGCCCTTAATTCAATGGCAGCCTCTTTGAGAGAATCTATGAGATCGGTGAAAAATTCCGCTGAAACGGTAGATAACTTCTCCACGGAACTCGAGCAAATCGCTCAGCAGGGTACTGAGATAGCAAACAAGCTTTCAACCAGAGCTGAAGAAATAAACAAGAATATACAGAACGCATCTGCTTCCATAGAGCAAGTGAGTTCTGGCGTTGAGGAAGTCGCAGCGAGTGCTCAGAATGTATCAAAATCAACACAGCAGTTGAGCGAACGAGCGGAGAAAGTCACAAGTGCCGCAAAAGAAGGTGAGAAAGCCATTGAGAAAATCGTTGAGATCGTAACCAGAGCAAAACAAAGGGCCGACCTCACCACCCAGACCGTCGGTGGTCTAACTGAAGACGCTAAGAACATCGCGACGATCGTTGAAACGATAAATTCGATAGCCGAACAGACGAATTTGCTTGCCTTGAACGCAGCGATAGAGGCTGCAAGAGCTGGTGAAGCAGGTAGAGGGTTTGCGGTTGTGGCAGATGAAATAAGAAAACTCGCCGAGCAGAGCAAGTCTGCCACCGAGAACATAGCGAACATACTGCGAAAAATACAGCAAAGTGCAAAAGATGCCGATGAACAGACCAACCAAACTGCAGAGGTTGTTGAAGAAGCGAGCGAACAGGCATCTGTTGTTGGGAAACGTCTGAAGGACATCTTGTCGGAAGTAGAATCGATGGGAAGTATGGTTGAATCAACTGCTGCGAGTGCCCAGGAACAAAGTGCGGCCACTCAAGAGATGGCAAGCGCCATGGATAATGCGACCAAGGCTGTAACGAGTATTGTGCAGCAAGTCGAACAGATGCTCCAGTTGGTCAAAGAGCAAGCTGAAGGATCTCAGAAGGTGAGTAAAGCAAGTGAGCAATTGATGGAAATGTCAAAGAGACTTACAGAAGCGCTCGCAAGGTTCAAAATTTAGTAGGGGCTCTGCCCCTGCTTTTTTCTTCTTTGTCATGCTACCTTTCACCCGCTGTTCCTGTCTGGTTTTCTATCCACGAATTACCGAGATCAGACTTTATTGGATGAGAATTGCGTACAATTCATATCCTCGCACATCGTGATTTCGGCATCCTGAGATTTAGAATTATCCTATCCATAACAAATCATTGCATCCTCAGTTTTCACACACGGTGTATAATGAACGATTGAGGGAAACTCTTCGCTGCGAACATCATAACAGATGTGAGGTAGAAAGTTGTGAAAAGACTTTTTCTCAGCGATCTACATATTGGAGACGGTTCAGCAAAGGACGATTTTGAATTTGATGCCGAACTTTCAAATCTAATAACTGATTTCGCGCAGCACTCAGACGCTGAAATTGTAATCGTGGGGGATGGCTTTGAAATACTCGAGAGCCGAGCCGTCAAAGAAATCGGTTTGGTGCCATTCAACGAACTGGGTGAACAGCTCGATGGATCTGTCATAGACGGTATAGCGAGAAAGCATCCTCTTGTCTTTCAGGCTTTCAGAGAGTTTGCGAAAAATCACAGTGTTTTCTACGTCGTGGGAAACCATGATTATTACCTTCTGTCAAACAAGTCTCTGCAAGAAAGAGTCGCAGAACTGTTGAATATCCGAGTGGTTCCCTATTATTACAACCCAGATATTGGTATCTTGGCAATCCATGGAAATCAGTTCGACATAATCAACAAATTCGGATATGACAAAAAAAACAATTCACTTGTACCACCGCTGGGTGATTACATAGCAAGGTACATGATGTTTTACTTTGACGAGTACGTGCAAGCGCTTGCACCGTTAGAAGTGATGCGTGATTATGATAACGTGAGACCGAGTTTGGATGTCTTTCACTGGTTTGACAGAGCCGTGGAGGTCTACGATCTTGGAGTTGACATACTTGAACTGTGGATCAGCACGTTCTTGCAAATGATGAGAACATCGGAAGCAAAGTTCTGGATGAAGAAGAACTTCCCCGTGATGCACTGTTTTTCAAAGGTTTTTCTCAACAGAATGGGGGGAATGAGCTTCGGTTCACTTTTGGTCAGGACAACCATGAAGATTAGAAACTTCAGAAAAACAGATTATCTTTACAAAACGGCCAGAAAACTTCTCAAAGGAAAGAAAACGCTCAACCAAGAAGATTTACTGGGTTACTGCGACCAAAATCCACAGATCGAGACACTCAATGGCGTCATATTCGGGCATATTCACCACAATTGTCTTCGAATTATACCCCACGACGGACAGAACAAGTTCTACATCAACTGCGGTTCGTGGAGGCCTGTAGTGGAAAAAGTCAACGGAAAAAAGAGGTTAGGTTTTCAGAGGAAGGCAGAACTTTTCTATGCTATTATTGTCGACAGTCCAGGCAGTGATCTCGAGATAATAACCAGTGTCACTAATAAGATGAATCGCAACAGGACAATGTGAGGTGATCTTCTTGCTCAGAGAGTTATTGAAATTAGAGCTTAGTAATGCTGTTGAAAGAGTTGTTGGACAGACTTACAGCTTCGAAGTGGATATCGCGCCACAGGGCTTTGGAGACTTTGCCACAAACGCGGCACTGGTTGGTGCAAGGTACGCCAGGAAATCTCCTATGCAGCTGGCTGAACAATTGCGAGAGGAACTAAAGAACAGTGAGCTGTTTGAATCAATCCAGATTGCAAAACCAGGTTTCATAAACTTTGTCATGAAAAGATCAACGCTTTTGAGAGTACTGCACAGGATAATAGAACTCGACAACTATCCTGTGAATAAGATAGGAACTGGGAAGATTCAGTTTGAGTATGGCAGTGCCAACCCAACCGGGCCATTCACGGTAGGACATGGGAGACAGCTCGTCATTGGAGACGTTCTGTCGAATGTCTTTAGGGAACTCGGCTACGAGGTTACAAGAGAGATGTACATAAATGACGCGGGACGACAGATAAAATTACTTGGGAGGTCGCTATGGGTTCGATACAACCAGATTCTCGGTGTGAAAGACATCGATATCCCGGAGGACGGTTACCATGGCCAATACTTGATAGACATCGCTGAGAAACTCGCAGATGAACAGAAAGATAGGTACAAAGAAAAATGGGATGATCAAGTTTCACAATTCTTTGAGCGGTACGCTGTTGAAAGTATTTTGAAAGATATGAAAGAGGATCTTATGGAACTTGGCTGCTCTTTCGACGTATATTTTTCTGAAAAATCTCTGGTGAGCGATGGAACCGTTGACCAAGTTCTGAAAATCCTCGAACAAAAGGGTTGCACCTACTGGAAGGACGATGCCTTATGGTTCAAAGTCTCTGAATTTGTCGAGGAAGACGACAAAGTACTGATAAAGAAAGATGGAAGCCTTACTTATTTCTTGACCGATATCGCGTACCATTACAATAAATACAAGAGGGGCTTTTCAAAAGTCTATGATATATGGGGCAGTGATCATCATGGGCACATTCCAAGAATGATGGCTGCTATGAAAGCCCTTGGTATAGAAGATGGATTCTTGAATGTAATTCTGCACCAGTTCGTTACACTCAAACGCGGTGAAGAGATTGTAAGAATGTCGACAAGAGCAGGTGAATTTGTAACGCTTCAGGAGCTCAGAGAAGAGGTTGGAGTCGATGCAACAAGATATTTTTTTGCGATGATAGATCCAAATACCCACATGATTTTCGATCTGGACCTGGCAAAGGAGAGATCGTCCGATAATCCTGTTTACTATGTTCAATACGCGCATGCCAGAATTTGCAGTCTGTTCGAACAGGCAAGACACAAGTCAGTTTTGTTCGAAAAGGGCAAGGACATGGAACTGTTAAGCGATAAGTCGGAACTCGATCTCATAAAGAGAATAGATGCATTCGAGGATGCCCTCAAAGATGTCGCACGTACCTTGTCCCCATGCAAACTCACACAATATCTTGAACAGCTTGCGTATGATTTTCACAGTTTTTACACAAAGTGCCTAATAGTGGATCAGGACAATCCTCAACTCTCGAATGCTCGCCTGAATCTATCTTATGCGACTATGGTGGTACTCAGGAAAGGTTTAACACTACTTGGCGTGAGTGCGCCAGAAAAGATGTGATGTTATGGCAAAGCTCCTGTTTTCTATTGCTGCTGCAATATTATTCTATCTTTTGAAATTCGATGTGCGCAGTATAATGATATTTGCAGCTTTTGCCATACCGACATCGGTCTATTTCTTCGTGAGAAAATCCAGAAAACCAGACGTATTACATACCATCACGCTGATTCTAACCGTTGCAGCAATGATTTTGCCTAAACTCAGAGGTGGTGAAACCATCTCTGTTACACCGTTTTATATTGCTCTTTGTATTAGCGTTCTGTACGATTTGATCTATCCGACAAAACTCTGGTATCTCACTTGGTTTGCATTTTGGGGCTGCACTGGCTTTGGGCTTTTCGAGGTTGCAAAAACGAAATTAGCGGATAAATCGTGGTTGATCTTTGTGGCTATCGTTTTGATAGGTTTGCGTGATCTCTTTGAGAGGAGGAAGTCGTGTGGTACTAAGGTATGCACTCTCACCGATGAAAGAACTGTGGGAACAAAGAACGACTCTTGAAAAATGGCTTCAGGTTGAAATAGCTGTGATGCAAGCTTACGAAGACTTAGGAGTCATACCAAAGGGAACAACAGATCAGGCAAAACGAAATGCGACTATAGACATGGAACTTTTCAGAGAATACGAGAACCAGACAGATCACGAGGTCATAGCCTTTGTGAAAATGGCAACGAGCAAAATGGGGGCAGAAGCTCGATTCTTCCACTACGGACTGACTTCCTCCGACGTCATAGACACAGCACTGTCTTTGACACTCGTAAACGCGTGTGATATTCTCCTGAATCAGATGAAAGAGTTACTCACAAGTTTGTGGAAACTTGCCTTGGAACACAAATACACATTGACAATCGGTAGAACACACGGTGTTCACGCAGAACCAACCACCTTTGGTCTAAAGGTCTTGAACTGGTATGCGGAAGCGAAAAGAAATTATGAAAGACTTGTTCTTGCAAAAGAACAGATCAGCTTTGGTAAAATAAGCGGTGCAGTCGGCAATTACGCAAATGTACCACCAGAAGTTGAGAACCTCGCTTTGGAAAAACTTGGTTTGAAACCATCACCCGTATCGAGCCAAATCGTCAACAGAGATCATCATGCATTTTTGATAATGACACTTGCACTCATAGCCAGTGGAATCGAACGAATGGCAACAGAGATAAGACATCTGCAGAAAACCGAGGTGCTCGAAGTTCAGGAGCCTTTCAAAGAGGGACAAAAAGGTTCAAGCGCTATGCCACATAAACAGAATCCCATTCTCTGTGAGAGATTGTGCGGTCTATCGAGGATAATGAGATCTTTTGTTTCTACGGCAATCGAGAACAATATACTATGGCATGAGAGAGACATCTCTCATTCCTCAGCGGAAAGATACACTCTGCCAGATGCAACACAGACACTTTACTACATGCTGGTTAAATCTCAGTACCTCGTAGAAAATCTGGTTGTCTACAAGGAAAACATGGTTAAGAACATGAACACAACACACGGGCTGATTTATTCGCAGAGACTTATGCTTGCTCTTATTGACAAAGGTCTTTCTCGAAATGAAGCTTATGACCTTGTCCAATCTCTATCACTCAGATGCTGGCAAACAAAAGAAGATCTTAGAGAACTGGCAAAGAAAAGTCTAAGCATTCTCACCGAAGAAGAAATCGATATGGTTTTCGATCCAAATTACTATCTGAAACATGTTGATGAGATCTACAAAAGATTCGAAGGAGAGTGTACAAAATGAAGACAGCGGTAGTAGGGCTTCAGTGGGGCGATGAAGGAAAAGGAAAGATTGTCACATACCTTTCAAGAAACTATGATTGTGTGGTCAGATACTCAGGCGGAAGTAATGCGGGGCACACCGTTGATTATGGAGATTTCAAGATCGTCCACCATCTGTTGCCATCTGCTGATCTGAAAAAACAAAAGATGATGTACATTGGACCTGGAGTTGTCGTAGATCTTGACGTATTAACTGAGGAAATTGAACAGATCGATCAACTCCTACCGCACGCAAGATCCCTGCTCAGAATCTCCAGACAAGCACATGTCGTACTTCCCATCTACAAAATGCTTGATGAGAAAATAGACGGATCACGACTCAGTGCCATAGGCACAACAAGAAGAGGTATAGGTCTATCCTATGCAAATCGTGCCCTCAGATGTGGCTTGAGACTTCAGGACCTTGAAAACCCATCCAGAGCGAAGAATTTCATAGAAGAACTGGCTGGTATCTGGCAGATCAAAATAGACGCACAAGAAATTCTGCATGAGCTTCTGGCAAAATATGAAAGTATCCAAGATCTCCTAATAGATAGCACAAATGCCGTCAGAAATTTGAAAGACAAAGACCTTCTGTTCGAAGGTACTCAAGGTGTTCTACTTGATGTAGATGTCGGTACCTACCCATATGTGACTTCGACAAACTGTTCAAGCACCGGTATACAATCAGGATTTGCTTATCCGGTCAAACTCGACCAGATTCTCGGTGTCATGAAGGCATATACTACAAGAGTGGGTGAGGGTCCATTTCCGACAGAACTCACAGGCGAAGAAGGAGAAAAACTCCGCAGACTCGGTGGTGAATATGGCGCCACGACAGGCAGACCAAGAAGATGTGGTTGGCTTGATCTTGTTTTACTCAGATATGTTCTTGAGCTGAGTGGGTGCACTTCTTTGATTCTGACAAAGGCTGACATCCTTTCAGGTTATGAGAAAATCCCGGTATGTGTTGCTTACAAAATCAGAGGAAGGGTAATTGACAAACTGGATAATCTTGAATTTGTTGATCAAGTTGAACCAGTCTACGAGTTATTTGATGGCTGGAAATCTTTACAGTCGGTGGAGTTTGAAAGGTTTGTCGCAAAAATCGAAAAGGAAATAGGGATGAGATTTTCCCACATCTCAACTGGTCCAAGGGTTGACGAGATAATCGAAATTTGAGGGGGTGAGGTCCTTGGAATTACTTGAGGCAATCAAAACGAGAAGAAGTATAAGACACTACGAACCAACCGAGGTTCCCAAGGATGTCGTAACACAAATCCTACAACTTGCTCTGAATGCTCCGAGCGCGGGCAACAAGCAACCTTGGAGAATACACGCTGTGCACAACGCCACCTTGAGGAAACACCTTTGCGACGCTGCTGGTGGCCAATTGTTCTTGATGGAAGCCCCGTGGGTCATTTGCGTAGTGGCAGTCCCCGAGGAAAGCGCTGCCAGATACGGCGAAAGAGGAAGAACTCTCTATTGCATACAGGATACTGCTGCACTCGTCACTCACATCATGCTTATCGCCAGAAACTTTGGACTTGACACCTGTTGGGTAGGGGCATTTGATGAAAAAAAGGCAGGGGAGATTCTGCAGTTGCCAGTTGGCCAAAGATGTGTAGCTATGATTCCTCTTGGATACGCGGCAGAACCAAGAAAGGATCGCCCAAGGAAACCCTTGAACGAGATAGCAACATTCCATGAATAGGGAGGTAAGCGCATGGCAGTCAACTTGACGGGAAGATCGCTTTTAACATTGCTCGAGTACACACCAGAAGAAATCAGTTTCTTGCTGGATCTCTCGACACAGGTGAAGAGAGAAAGCAGGGCGAAGGTGACCAACAGAAGATTTCTTGGCAAAACCCTCGCAATGATCTTCGAGAAGCGCTCTACAAGGACAAGACTTGCCTTTGAAACAGCCTTCGCAGAAGAGGGTGGGCATCCAATTTTCCTGTCGATCCAGGATATTCAACTGGGAGCAAAAGAGTCAATCGAAGATACAGCAAGGGTACTTGGACGAATGGTTGATGCGATAATGTTTCGAGGTTACAAGCAAGAGACAGTTGAAGCTCTGGCAAAGTACTCTGGTGTTCCTGTTTACAACGGCTTGACCGACGTATACCATCCAACACAAGTCCTCGCAGATTTAATGACAGTCCAGGAAGCATTTGGAAAATTGAAAAACGTGAAACTGGTTTTCATGGGTGATGGAAGAAATAACATGGCGAATTCGCTGATGATAGGTTGTGCGAAGATGGGCATGCACTACGTGATATGTTCTCCAAAAGAACTCAAACCAGAAGAAAATTTACTCAAGACTTGTTTGAGTGTCGCTCAAGAAACAGAAGCAAAGATCGAAATAATCGAAGACCCAGAAAAAGCTATCGAGGGTGCCGATGTCATTTACACCGATGTCTGGGCATCGATGGGAGAGGAGAGTAAACAGCAGGAGCGTGAAAGATTACTCAGGCCATATCAGGTAAATGAAACTCTGATGAAGAGAACAGGCAAGAAGGAAAGTATTTTTCTCCACTGCCTACCTGCTGTGAAAGGTCAAGAGGTCACCTTTGAGGTCATCGAAGGAAAACAGAGTCGGGTTTGGGACGAGGCAGAAAACAGAAAACACACGATAAAGGCACTCATGATCGCTACACTGCTTTAAAAATAAAAAAACGGAGCCGAATGGCTCCGTTTTCAATTGTGTTCGATTCAGTTTATTGGAACTACGTTAACTGCTTGAGGTCCTTTGTTTCCCTGCTGCACTTCAAACTGAACTCTCTGACCCTCTTTGAGTGTCTTGAATCCATCGCTCTTGATCGCAGAGAAGTGCACAAATACGTCCTCTCCACCTTCCTTGGTGATAAAACCGTAGCCTTTCTTTGAATCGAACCACTTAACTGTACCTTTGAACATACTGATTCCTCCTAAACTTTGGCGGTCATCCGCCGGCGTTGATTTCATAATATCACGGTTCTTGGTGCAATCTACCTGAAAATCAGAGAAAAAATCTTCACGCCACTATATTGTTACATTGCCACTGGTTCGGTTACTCCCTAACCGCGCTATCTGACGAGCGAATCATAGGCCAACTTCATTCTCTGGAGTATCTTTAATAGCAGTTGCCTATCACAAGCGATATTCAGCCTCACTGATTTTGGATCTCCAAAATCAGAACCTGGGTTCAGATAGACGCGCGCCTTTTCAAGAAAGAACTTCTGTGGATCTTCCACATTCAGTTTTGAACAATCCAGCCAGATCAAGAAAGTCGCTTGTGGCATAAAAAGATCGATCAAAGGCATCTGCTGTTTTATAAAGTTGTAAACAAAATCACGGTTTTCCTGCAAATAGGAAATCAACTCGTCTAACCATTTCTCACCATCGTTGTATGCCACCCGCAATCCTTCCATTCCAAAGATATTGCCTGTCGTCAATTCCAATCTCTCCAATGCGGATTTATATGCGGCTCTGATTTCGTTATCAGGTATTATCCCATACGAGTTCGTCAGACCAGGAATGTTGAAGGTCTTCCCAGGTGAATTGAGTACAGCTACTTTTTCTTGAGTGACTTTCAGAATGGTTGTGAACCTATGTGGTTTATACACAACGTCTGCATGTATTTCATCACTGATTAATGTAATGTGATGCTTACTGGCTATCAGACAAAGTCTCTCGAGTTCCTCATAAGACCACACTCTTCCCACGGGATTGTGAGGATTAGAAAGGATCAGCAACTTTGTTTTTTCATCTATGATTTTCTCCAGGTCATCGAAATTCATCTCATAACCTTCTTTCGTCTTTATGAGACGATTTGCAGATATGATTCTGTCGTTTCGTCTCACAACATCGAAAAATGGTGGGTAAACAGGTGGCTGGATTATGATTTTGTCCTTTGGCTGAGTCAACACATTCACAAGAATTGCGATCATCGGAACAACACCTGGACCATCAACAATCCATTCTGGATCGATTTCACACTCGTACCTTCTTTTGTACCACCTCACTATCGCTTCATAGTATTCCTTTGAACGAAAGGTGTATCCAAAAACGCCATGTTCAATTCTCTTGCTGAACATTTCGAGTATCTTTGGAGCGGTCTTGAAATCCATGTCTGCAATCCAAGCTGGAATCACATCTTGCCCATATTTGTTGGTAATAAGATCGTACTTGACACAATTAGTGTTGATTCGATTGATACACTCCAAGATCAGCTCACACCCTTCAAAGAGATTGAAGTTCCTCTCTATTTTAGCAAAAATCACGATCGTGATAGCAGAACTACAACTATTCTTTCATGCTCGCCACATGCATGATCTTCGTGGGTCTTCGATTAAAATCTGCGCTCAGTAATAAATCTCACATTATCGACACCTTCACAGGTATTTTTGTTTCTTTTAAACATCTTTCGTACACAGTGTTGACAATAATGAAATCATATGATATAACATGTTATGACAAGTGGGGGGTACTATGAAGAACAAACCTATGTACATGATTGTAAAAGAGTATATCCTTTCAAAGATCAAGAAAGGTGAACTGTCTCCCGAAGATCGCATACCTTCGGAAAAAGAATTGATGGATTTGTTTCAAGTCAGTAGAATCACTGTCAGGAAAGCGATAGATGAACTGTCCGTCGAAGGTTATATTTACAGGCTTCAAGGGATAGGTGCTTTTGTTCAAAAACCTTTACCAAAAACCCAGGCTGTCTCTTCAAAGTTAATTGGGGTTTTTTTGACCACGGCTTCAGATGTACTCAGCGTTGGCATTCTTCGTGGCTTAGAAGAATATCTGTCGACACTTGGTTTCCATCCGGTGGTACAGTTTTCCGATGGCGACGAAAACTCGGAAAAAGAAAAACTCGACAGATTAATCCAGCTTCAGGTAGCTGGTTTCATAATCCTTCCACATCTTTGTTCACTGTCAGACCAGACACTCTTTGATCTGGTGAAGCAGAGAAGACCTGTTGTCTTCGTCGATAGAACAGTTGAAGGCTTGGAATATCACAGTGTTCAATCTGACAATCAAAAGGGAGCCTACGATATGGCAAGGCATCTGTTAGAAGTTCATGGTTACAAAAGAATCACATTCGTTTCCTGGGAAAGCACGAAGGTAAGCAGTGTAAAAGAGAGATTTCAAGGGGCAAAAAAGGCCTGTGATGAACTTGGAGGAAGTCTTCAGCTGATTCAAATCGATAAATCACAGATAAGAGATCTACGACATACCATTAAAAAGTCCGACGCTATCTTCGCGTGTACAGACCTGCTCGCCGTTGAGATCATCTCGCAATTACAGACATACGACATAAGAATACCAGAAGATATAGCAGTTGTTGGGTTTGATGACAGACCGTTTAGTGAGTTTATTCAGCCAAAACTGACAACCGTTCGGCAGTACCCTGAAAAAATAGGTGAAAAGGCCGCTGCTGTTCTCATATCTCTGTTGGCGTGGAACAATATTGAAGAGCAGGTGCATTATATTCCAACAAAACTCGTGGTTAGAAATTCCTGCGGTTGTAAGTGACACTTCATAGGGGGAGGTGTTTTTGTGAAAAAGTGGATCTGTTTGTTGCTCGTTCTCGCGATGACTGTCTTTGTGATTGCAGAAAAAATAACGATCATCGCAAATGCCATCAAGGGTGGAAAGAACACCCAAGTTGTTGAGTGGTTTGAGAGATTCCTTCCGGATATTGCAAAAGAACTCGGTGTCCAGGTCGAACTCATCCAGACTGGTATCAAAGATGAAGATTTCAAAGCCAGAATTGTACTTGACATCAAAGGTGGCGGCGGAGCAGACATACTCTGGATCGATGGCTTCTGGGTCCCGGAATTTGTCGAAGCAGGATACCTCAGACCAATTGATGACATTCTCGAGTCGGTTCCATGCTGGAAATATTACTACGATTCCATGAAGGCAATGGGTAGCTACAAAGGAAAAACATATCTTGTGCCAGCCTCTACAGATGTGAGAATGATTTACTACAACAAAGAACTCTTCAAGAAGGCGGGCATCCCTGTACCATGGCAACCGAAGAACTGGGAGGACATCATCAAGACGGCAAGGATCATCAAAGAAAAACTTCCAGGAGTAATACCGCTACAGATCAATGCAGGCACTGAAATGGGAGAAGCAACAACAATGCAGGGATTCTTCATGGTTTTGCTCGGAGCAGGTGGGAATCTTTACGACTGGGAGAGTGGAAAATGGATTGTAAACAGCAGTGCCTTGAAGGACACGCTGAACTTTTACAAGCAGATCTACGTTGATGAAAAACTCGGCGACGCTGAACTTCAAGTCTCTCCTGGTGCTCGTGAGAAGACCTTTGAATTGTTCAGACAAGAAAAGATCGCGATGTACGTTGAAGGAACCTGGATGTACACATCTGTTTTGAACCCCAATAATGCATCCTGGGGATTCCCCGACAGAGATGTGAGAATCGGTTGGGCTGCCATGCCTGGGAGAGGCAAACCTGGTGATCCAGAGTTCGTCTCTATTTCTGGTGGAACAGGTTTTGCTGTGAATCCCAACACAAAGAACCCAAAGCTTGTAGCAGAGGTTCTGAAAAGAATCCTGTACATTGAACCACAACTTACTTACTTTGAGCTAAAACCTTTTGTTTCTCCAAGATCAGACCTGGCTGATTCATGTTGGACGGTCAACAAAGATAAATTCATAGCCGAGACGAGCAGGGCTTTGGTGAAATATACAACCTTTAGACCTGCTTTTCCAGTCTATCCAGAGATCTCCTTCCAGGCGCAGTTGCTAACTGAAAGAATAGTCACGAAGCAAATGACCGTAGAGCAAGCACTCAAAGAATTTGCTACAGAGGTCACACGAATAGTCGGCAAAGAGAATGTCATTGAAAAACCTTAATTGTGAAGGGGGCTCCCGCCCCCTTTCTGGATGGTGAGCAATTTGCAAAAGAGATATCTGATGGGTAAAAAAGCCGTTGTTCTTTTACTGATTCCCGCCTTAACTCTCATAGCTATTTTTCTCATCTTTCCAGCCATCTGGGTCTTAAAACTCGGAATGACAAACGAAACGCTGACCGGAATAAAAGCGAGGGAACCAGACTTTGTAGGTTTTCAAAATCTCGCGAGGATCTTTTCGGATCGATTTTTCTACAATGCTTTGAAAATAAGCTTGCTGTTTGTGTTCGGCTCAGCGGTGGTCGGTCAGGCTGGACTGGGAATGTCTCTGGCCTTGATAACTTATAGAAAGAGTCGAAGACTCAAGACACTTGTTCAATCAATTGTAATACTCGCATGGATTATACCGGAAGTTGTTGTTGCCTATCTTTGGATTGCTTTCTTGGATAAGGACTTCGGAACATTGAATGTTCTTCTGTCGTGGTTTGGTATCAGAAAGATCAACTGGTTCTACGAACATCCAATCTTCACAATAATCATCTTCAACACATGGAGAGGCACAGCCTATTCAATGCTCCTGTTCTCGGCGGCACTTGAAACGATTCCACCATCTTATCTTGAAACGGCCGACATAATAGGCACATCACCCTATAGAAAGTTGAAGGACATAATCTTGCCAAACATAAAAAGCTACATCTTCACCGATCTCATTCTGATCACCCTGTGGACATTCAATGTTTTCACACCTTATCTGTTGACCGGTGGTGGACCTTCGTTTAGAACAGAACTCCTTCCAATCTATATATACAGGAATGCTTTCAAGTACTTCAAAATAGGATACGGATCGGCAATATCGACGGTTGTTTTGATGATAAATCTCCTTTTGGCTATCTTCTACATAACTTTATCGCGGAGGAAAAAGGCATGAAAGATCCCAGAAGATTGAGCAAGGTTCTGAGTTACATAATACTTGCACCGATACTGTCCTTCTTCATCGCACCTGTTTTGTGGCTGTTTGTCACACCATTCAGTTCAAGACCATCGCTGTTCATATCGTTCTCAACTCCGACGCTGAGTAATTTTGCAAGAGTCTTTCAGAACAAAACCGCGATCAACGCATTCAAGAACAGTGTGGTCATCTCCGTAGGAGTAGTACTTCTCATCACGGTCTGTGCCCTTTTCGCGGCTTATGTTCTCTCAAGACATTACTTCAGAGGTAGGGACATCTTACTGTATGTGCTTGTTCTCTTTTCAAGCATAGTCACAGGTGTGGCAGCGATGGTACCTATCTTCATGCTGAATCTAAAGCTCGGTCTGATCGACAGGGAACTGGGAGTGATCCTGACAATGGCAGGTGGTATGTTGCCAACATCGATATTCATCCTGAAAGACTTCTTCGATTCGATCCCACGGGCCTTCGAAGAGGCGGCATTTGTCGATGGGAGCTCACCGATGCAGGTGATGTTCAGGATATTTCTACCACTTTCGAGCAAGGGGATAATAGTGATTGCAATGCTTGCCTTTGCACAGTCTTGGAGCAACTTTCTCATTCCATTCATCTTGTTCAGATCGCACATGAAATACCCAGTTTCGATAGCGATATACACATTCTTCAGCGAGGTCGGTGTTCCCGACATCGGTATGATATCCGCGTATGCGTTGCTTTATACGGCACCAGTAATAGTTATGTATTTTCTTGTCGAGCGTAAATTTGGCTTTTCATTTTACGGGGGAATCAAAGGCTAAAGGAGGTAGTACCGTGTCCTGGGTTGAGTTCAAAAATGTCGTCAAGAAATTCTCCGACGTGACAGCTGTGAACAATGTGAGTTTTTCGATAGAAAAGAACGATTTTTTCACATTGCTTGGGCCTTCTGGCTGCGGCAAAACAACTACTCTAAGACTCATAGCTGGGCTTGAAATACCAGATGAAGGGAAAATTCTGATAGCAGACCAAGATGTCACATACAAACTCCCAAAAGAAAGAAATGTCGCCATGGTATTTCAGAATTACGCACTGTACCCGCACATGACAGTGAAGGAGAATATCTCATATCCGCTTGTTGTTAGAAAGGTTCAAAGGCAAGAAATAGAAAAAAGGGTCCGCTTTGTCGCTGATAGTCTTCAAATAGGTCAACTTCTCGATAGATATCCTCAACAAATAAGCGGCGGACAGCAACAAAGAGTTGCTCTGGCGCGCGCAATGATACAGACACCGAGTGTGTTCTTGCTGGATGAACCTCTGTCCAATCTGGATGCGAAACTCAGACTTGAAGCCAGGAGTTTTCTGAAACATCTCTACACAGAACTTGGTACAGCAGTAGTGTACGTTACACACGATCAGGCAGAGGCGATGGCCCTTTCAACAAAGATTGCTGTTATGGACAATGGAAGTATCAGGCAGATAGGTTCGCCAAAACAGATATACGATCAACCTGCGAACATATTTGTTGCATCATTTATAGGAAATCCACCGATGAATATTGTTCCATGCAAGATTTCAAATGGGCATTGTCTCATTGGCGAACAGAAATTTCCTTTACAAACATCTTGGGAGCAGGAATATCAAGATGCATATCTTGGAATCAGGCCAGAGAACATCCAGTTAGATCCAGCTCACGGAGATCTTCATGCACAGGTCTTTGTGATAGAACCTCTGGGGGTGGAAACAATAATCACATTGAACGTTGACGATCATCAACTCAAATGCCTCGTCTTTGAAGATGTTCCATTCGCACCAGGTGATAGAATTTGGATTAAGTTCAAAAGGGAAAAGATACACATATTCGACAAAAACGGTGAGAAGGTACAGGGGAGGTTAAGTAGTTGATAATCCTCGAAGGGAAAATGACTGTGGAAGATTCAAAAAAAGTTCTGTTTCAGGATTTTGAGGTTCCACAGAACGTAAGTGTCGTGAAGATCCAGTTCGAGTACGCGCCAACTTCAGTTGGACCCATTCAGAATCATATAAATCTTCTTGTGTACGACTCCGTGGGCAGATTCATGGGAAGGTATGACCGGGGGACAAAACAATTCGTCATCGGAACGCAACCGAGTTCGTCTGCAGAAAAGACACTTCCTCTTCCAGGGAAGTGGAGAATCTGCTTTGAAAATCATTATCTCTTTACAAATGTGGCATATAAATTGTCTATCGATTTCGAGTATGGATCGCTATGCAAAAGTTACATTGGAGAATTGCATACCCACACTGTACACAGCGATGGTTCTCTGAGCGTGAAAGAACTCGCAGATTATCTGAAAGATCTTGGTTTTGACTTTTTCTTCCTGACAGACCATAGCAACACAACCGGGTGGAGAGAACTCTGTGACCTTCACGGAATCAGAGGTTTTCCTGGACAAGAACTGAATACCTTCAACGGTCATGGGCTGGTTCTTGGGTGCAGTACATTCATCGACTGGAAAGAAATCGATGGAAATAGAAAGCAGATCTCCCAGATAATGCATGAAGTTCACAACCAGCACGGACTGATGGGTGTGGCTCATCCTTTTGCTCTTGGAGATCCTTTGTGTGTCGGCTGCAAATGGACCTATGATTTTGATCCTTTCAAAACAGACTTTGTCGAAATCTGGAACGCAGATTTGAGCAGAATAGAACTGAATTTCGAAGCAATAGGCAACTGGATTAACAATCTGAAAAAGGGTAGGAGAGTTACTGCGACCGCCGGGAGAGACCTTCACAGAAGATCTGATACAGACTGGTTGAAAACAATTGTTTTCGCAAGAGAACTGGACTTATCTGAGGTACTGTTTGCGGTCAAGACAGGAAAGGTTGTCCTGAGCTATACAAACCAAGTTTCCTTTTCGGTAAATGGCAAGAGAAGCGGTGAAAGCCTTATTTTAAGTGAAAAAGCCCATGTGGAAGCCTCAATAGGTCAGGTTGGTCAAAAAGAGGTGCTCTTGATCACTAAGAATGATGCGACAAACTTTGGAAGTGTTACCGAAATAGACACCAAGATCGAAACAGAAGCAGATGATTTCGTGACATTGATAGTCTTTGGAAAGAACAATCTTCCATTGGTTATCACAAACCCCGTTTTTGTGAAGAGAGGTGACTGAGTTTGAAACAGGTCTACGTTGTAACACACACACACTGGGACAGAGAGTGGTATGCAACCTTTGAAATTTTCAGAGAAAGGTTGACACTTTTGCTTGAAAAGCTCGTCAGTCAAATGAAGAAAGATGATTCGTTCATGCATTTTCATCTTGACGGGCAAACCATAGTGCTTGAGGACTTCCAGGAAACCATGGGTATGAAACAAGATTTGTTGGACCTGATAAGAAATGAGAGAATCAGTGTTGGCCCCTGGTATGTTTTACCGGACGAATTTCTGATAACCGCAGAATCTTGGATCAGAAACTATCTCTACAGTGAAAGAATCGCCAAAAACTTTGGCATAAAACTCTGCGGTATTGGCTACTTACCAGACATGTTCGGGCATAACGCATATATGCCAGCTGTTGTGAAGGGACTTGGTCTAAGATGGGCTGTAGTTTGGCGTGGTGTTGATGGAATCAGCGACACAACATTTCTCTGGCTAACGCCTTTTGAAGATGCTGTGAACGTGATCTATTTGATACACAGCTATTCAAATGCTGCGCATTTCGGTGCCGATGAACAATCATTGAAAAGAAGATTCACCGAAGAGGCAAGCAGACTCTCACAGATAGCTCCACACACGCCACCGCTTTTGATGAATGGGACAGATCACGAGATCCCCTATTTGAACATAGGAAATATTCTCAAAGAAATCTCTACAAATGAGGTTAAGTTCATCCACACGGGATTTGAGCAATACGCCGCAAAACTTGAGAAACCCCAGGTCAGAGTTGTTGGTGAGCTGAGATCACCAAGGACTGTCCCAGTTCTGAAGGATGTAACCTCAGCAAGAATCTGGGAGAAGATACTGCATCATCAGGCAGAGAAGTTTTATATCCACTATTTGGAACCAATTCTCAGTATCTCAAGGCTGATGGGTAATCAACTACCATCTGAATCCTTGTGGTACGGGTGGAGAAAGATCCTGCAGTGTCAACCACACGACAGCATATGTGGTTGCAGTATCGATGCTGTTCATAGAGCAGTACAGGTGAGACTGAAAGACGCAATTGATCATGGAAAAGCTCTGTTCGCGAGGACCTTTCTTGAACTCGTTGAAGGGCGCACTGGTGATATGGGTATCACCGTTTTCAATCCTTTGGAAAATGAATTCAAAGGTGTCGTTGAAGCTTATGTCAATCTACGGGAAGGTGAGTATCAATTCACAGATGAAGAAGGAAATCAAATCGAGGCAGTTATGCTGGAGTGTGAAAAAGATTTTGAAAGGGATATGAGCACATTTGTGAGGTTCTACGAAAGCGATACAACCAAGGCAATTGAGAATGATCAGAGAAAGACCTACAGATGCTTCTTGAATCTTTCAGTGCCAAGCTTTGGCTTTAGATCTCTCAAAATCATTCCTTCGGCAACAAGAACCAGCTCCTTTATGCCCACTCATCAGATAAACGAAAATGGAACACTGAGCTTGAAACATGAAGGAAGAACCTTTGAAAATCTTTGTTACCTGGAAGACGTTGAAGATGTTGGTGACGAATACAACTACAGTTGGTCCTGCAAAGAGATCTTCACCTCACTTCAAACCAGAGCTGTTGTATATCAATCTTGTGAATCTGCTTTCATGAGAAAAACAATCGCAAAAAACACCATGCAAATACCTAAATCAATAGCCGAGAGTAGAAAGAATCGTTCACAAGAATTGGTGGATTTACCTTTCGAAATGGAATACACATTTTACAGAGATCTGCCAAGGATAGATGTGAAAATCCGATTCATCAACTGTGCAAAGGATCACAGATTATCTGTCGTCTTCCCATTCAAAAATCTTTCGGAACTTGTCACCGATGGTTATTTTGGCCCTGTGAAACACAAGATAGAAAAACTCAGTGGTGATTATTCAAAATGGGCTGAATTGCCTGAGAACAATTTCGCAATGTACTGGTTTGCGACTATTCCACAGATTGGCATTACGATTTCAACAAAGGGGCTAAGAGAGGTGCGTGTCGAAGACGATGGTTTGAAAATAACATTGCTGAGGAGTGTTGAATGGCTCTCAAGGGATGATCTTATTACAAGGCCTGGTCACGCAGGCCCTGGCATTAGAACATGCGAAGCCCAGGGAATCGGTGAACATGTTGCTGAGTTCTCCATCGTTCTTCACAAGAAGTGGAATATTGAAGATGTTTACAGGCACGTTAGAAATTATCAGATACCCCCCATTGCCATCCAAGGTGAGTTCAAAAATCTTCCAAAGATAGAGTTGTCGGTAGAAAAAGGTTTCTTGAGCGCCTTCAAACCTTCAGAAGATGGTAAGGGTGTGATAGTTCGAGCTTTCGATCCTCGTGGAGGCAAGCCAGAGATCACATATCAGCCTGGGGAAATGATCGAGGTGAATCTCGCAGAAAGGCCTGTTCAAGATCAAGATAGGCTCAAAAATGTTCGAAGCTGGTTGATTACAAATTCTGTAGTACAATAATATATTGTGTAGTATAATAATTTTGGCAATGGAGTCTGCCACACCTGCCCATAGAGGCTGATGACTCCTACTCGAAAGGGTAGGAGTTTTTTCTTTTGAGGTGATCGAGTGAGACCGAGGGATTTTGTAGAAATCAAGATTATCGATGCTCTAAGTGAGAAGGATCAATCCTGTCCTGTGTGCAGATTAATTAATGAAAGTGTTGAAAAGCTCGTGGATACCATTTTATACGAGCTTGTGAATGATCCTCAGATCAGATCGAATTTGAGAACTATGGGATTGTGTAAACAACACGCAGAGATGATTGAGAGATATCTGCAACAACACCCCGAACTTGGACTCCTTGGTATAGCAATCATATATGAAGACATGCTTGGGCACGAATTGAGAACCCTGCGACAACCTTCCGTTGAAGGTGTAGGGAACTGCTATCTGTGCGATCGTCAAACGCAGATCGAAAAGACTTACACAAGTTCTTTTGGTAGAATCTTCAGTGAACCTCAAGGCGTAGAACTTTTTTTGCAAAGCGAAGCTGTTTTCTGCCTTGATCATTTCAGAAAGACATACCAGCTTGTTGATAACAGTATGAAAGATCGATTTGAGGAGATTCAAGTCAGGAAACTGAGCTATTTGAAAAATCAACTTTCGATTTTCATCGAAAAACACGATTACAGAAATAAGAAACCCTTTGGGAAAGAAGCCAATGTCTACAAATTAGTCGGTAGGCTGATCGCAAAACCTGTGAGTTTGGACAACAGGAGGAATCACAAATGGCAAATTTGGAAGAATTCAAAAGAAAGATAACCGAAAATGTCTCAAAGGTCATTGTTGGAAAACAGGTTGTTGTTGAAAGGATACTGGCCTCAATGCTTAGCGATGGGCACGTGCTTTTAAACGATGTCCCCGGTGTTGGCAAGACTATGCTTGCAAGAGCCCTTTCAATTTCCGTAGGTTTGGATTTTAACCGAATCCAATGCACGCCAGATCTGTTGCCCTCAGACATAACAGGCCTAAACATCTTGGATACCAAACACAATGAATTCGTTTTCAAAAAGGGACCTGTCTTCACAGACATACTTCTTGCCGACGAAATAAATCGGGCAACTCCAAGAACACAATCGGCACTGCTTCAGGCTATGGCTGAGAGGCAAGTCACCGTCGATGGAATCACACATTCACTGAGCAGGCATTTTTTCGTAATAGCCACGCAGAATCCTGTGGAATTCGAGGGAACCTTTCCTTTGCCTGAAGCACAACTTGACAGATTCACAATTTGCGTATCGCTGGGATATCTCGACAAAGACAATGAGATGAAGATGCTGCGCAAACTCGAAAAGACACATCCCATAGATTCGTTGAAACCAGTTGCGACAGGCAGGAGCTTGACCAAGCCAAACAAGAGGTGAAGCATATTTACATTGATGATTCTATAATCGACTACATTATAAGAATTGTCTCAAGAACAAGACAACACGAAGATATAGCCCTTGGCGCAAGTCCAAGAGGTGCCATTGCACTCATGGAGATTTCCAGAGCACTGGCTGGATTGAGGGGTAGAGACTATGTCTTGCCAGATGACGTCAAAGAGATAGTCATGGATACACTTGCACACAGGATAATCCTGAGACCAGAGGCAAGACTCATGAGAAAGACTAAGCAAGAGATCCTCAATCAGATTCTCGAGACTGAGGAGGCACCGATAAAAAGTGAAACTTGAACTGAGAAAGGTGACTTCCTCAAGCGGTATCCTTTCTATGCTCACCGCATTGTCATTGCTTTGGCTTGCACTAAATTTCAACGGCTTCTCCGTGCTTTTGTGTGTCTCCTGCGGGTTTTTGTGGTTCAACTATGTTTCAACCAAGAAGAGAATCGGTGATCTCGATATCGAAAGATGGACAGATCGAACACGTGCCTTCACAAATGAAGATGTGGTGATCCATCATAGAATTTGCTGTACCTCGGCAGACCTTGGTGTGAACGTTCTGTCTCAGATAAAGGTCGCTGGACTTTTGACATATAACATCTTGGACCGAACCATACTCCTGAAAAGATCACAACCAATTGTTCTGCAAGCAAAAACATCTTTTTCCACAAGAGGTAGGAAAATTCTCACCGATTTTTTGGTCGTCTACGAGCACCCACTGGGTTTTTTTAAACATTGGGCGTATTACTCCGCCGAACAGGAGATACTTGTCTTACCCAAGATAATGCACCTTGAATCTTTCCCATCAAGGCTGAGAGAACTACTGCCCGGAACAAGATCGGACTTCAAATTGCTCGAAGACACAACTCAGATTAAAGGTGTAAGAGAATACTCAAATGATCCATTGAACAGAATTCACTGGAAAATATCGGCTAAACTGGGCGCACTATATGTGAAGGAACTGGATTTCACAGCCGTGAGTAACACGATCATCTATCTTGATCTGAATCTATCAAGGGAGATCTTCGCGAAAAATGTGTGGGCACAGATAAGGAAGAACTACGAAGAAGAAGCAGTTCTCGCCACATCGTCTATTGTTTATTGGTTAACACACCAAGGAAATTCTGTGGACATCGTTGTTGTGGCAAAAGAGATTCTGAGAAGAAATTATGGATCTACCTCCGATTGGGTCAGTGCTGTGGAGCTCCTTGCGATGGCAGAAGGCGATGAAAACGGCCCACAGATCGCTGACGAATTGACAAAAGATCTGTACAATCTGAATCCATCTAACACGTTGGTGATAATATCCATGTATCTTACCGATTCTCTGCTTCCTTTATTGATAAATGCGAAAGCAAAGGTCTCGCGAGTGATTGCATTGTTGATACCATATGGTTTCAGAGACCCAAGATATAAACCAACGAGAACATACGAAATGTACCCGTTGGACATGCAAAGATTGACTGAAAAGGCAAAACTGCTCGAAAAAGAGCAAATAATCGTCAGAATAGTCAGACCAAATCAAACACTGCAGGAGGTATTCGATGAGATCCAAGGTTATTGAGAGGCTGTTGACCATTACCCTGCTGGCGTCGGTGGGTTTTTATCTGTTCAGTTCATCTGTACCACTTTGGGCAGTTTTCGTTTTAACTGGTTTAACTATGTTTTCTTACATGCTGTTGGTATCAGACCTGGGTTGTTCCATGGTCTTTGTCTTTCCCAGTATTCTACTGGTGAATTTCGTAGTTGCTGGCATCGTTAAGATCGAGTTCTTCACCTCGATCCTGCTCTCTCTAATTGAGACAGCGCTTGTGCTAACAGTCACTTCGAGTGGTGTATTATCTATTTTCTCATTGATCTTTCTGGGTGTGTACATGAGCCTGGCAAAACCACATGGAACGGTGGCTGATCTTTTGTGTTTTGGACTGCTACTGGGAATGTGGTACTCGAACAAATCAAAACTCTTCAAAATAAAAGTGGTACTAACATATGTATTGTCGGTTTTAGTGATCTCCGTCGCATTTTCTAATGTTAACCTTGTACCTCTCAAGCCTATCTTGTCAGCAGTTCCAGTTTTTCATGAGAATCAAAATCAGAAAGAGCAAGAAGCAGAACAACAGATCGTCTTTGCCCAAAGATATGAGAGACAGCAGATGTCAAAAAAGAGCTGGCTGACAGATTTCATCGACAAAGTGTGGTTTCCATCGGTGCTCGCCCTTTTTGGGCTTTTGTTGTTCAGTTTCTCTGTGAGTAACTTTGGTCTGAAAGGAACGCTGAGATTGCTGATGCTTGGAGCGCTTACCTTCACCATCTTCGTCTGCTGTTTATCTTTACTTTTCAGGTTCATAAAACCAACCGGAAACGCACTTCAAGAAACACCTCAGTTTGAGCAAACGACTCAAAACGATCAGCAAATCTACCAACCTCTTGGGGCTGCTACAGTTGTGATTCAAGATTTGCAAATAAAAGAACCATCGGTTAATCTCACGCGTGTCCTTGATATCGTAAGTATATTGGCTTTGTCTTTCATGATTGTTGTGTTGATTTACTCACTGCTGAAAACTGCGCGACTGAGAACCTTTGATGAGCGGAAATCAGAAGAAAAGATACCACAAGACGTTGAACTGTACCCACTTGAAGTCATTCCCGAATATGAGCCAACTGAAAGATTTGTCCTTGGCGCTTACTGGTGGCTGAGAAGAAGGTATTTCAGCGAATACCATCATTTGACTCCGTTCGAAGTCCTGGTTCTATCAGGTACAAATGAGTATTTGTCTAAAATGAGCGACACATACGTGAAACTGAGATATGGTAAAAGAAGGCTAACTGAACAAGATATAAGATTTTTCTATGAACAACTTCTGAAATTCGTTGCACAATATGAGACTAAATTAGAAAATACCACAGGTAATACATAGCTAAATATCGATATTGAAGAACTTTCTGACAAAGAGACCTATGAAAAACGATACCGATGCCACACCCAAGCTTATTGCGAGCATCTCAACGAAATTTCTCCCGAATCTCTGGTCTTTCACAACAGAGACAAAGAAGGTGAAAATGAATATCACGATAATGGCGTTTATCACAGTCAAAGAGAGCGCGATAAAGGGATTCTTCAGAATAAGATAAGGGAATGTGAGAAAGAGCACCGTGAAAATGTAAGCTATGCCCGTGTACAGTGCAGATTTCAGAGGCCTTTTGTCCCCACCTTCTGACTTTCTTGATAAATAATCAGATGCAGCCATCGAAAGAGCAGCTGCTATACCGGTTATAATACCTGAGAGAGCCACAATAGAAGTTTTTTGTATAGCCAGTGTCAAACCAGCAAGTGCCCCTGTCAATTCAACAAGAGCATCGTTCAAACCCAAGACCATCGAACCTATGTAGTCGAGTTTTTCCTCATCTATCAATCTGAGTAGTTCGCCCTCGTGAGTTTTTTCATCTGCGATTAATTCTGTGAATATATTTTCTTCTGTCAAAGAATAGGCCCTTTGAGCCTTTTCTTCCCCTCTCTCCATCAATTTCAGTGCAAAGGTCAGTCCAAGGATTTTCGCAAGAGTAACATACCAGAAAACCTTGAACCAGTTTGGCTTTATCTCGGTCTTGGTTAGAGATCTGATCTTCTCATAATGAGCCATTTCCTCACGCGATATCTTTGCCAGGATTTCTGAATTCGATGACTTATCCTGTTTTGCGAGTATGTTGTAAACAATGTGCTCGGTGATCTCATTCCTTTGAAAATCTGTTAATGCGTTTTTGTTCATCGTAAATAGTATATCGCAGAAAAAATCATAGAACAAGAGATTAGTTAAGATGATTTCCAGTCGAACAAATTCAAAAAAATCACCTCATTTGTTGTAGAGTGTGGCAGAATTCTTGACAGAGCACTATTTTATTCAGGGAGGGACTCAACGTGAATGTCATGGATAGTTTTTCGCTGACGGGGAAAATCGCCGTGGTTACCGGAGCTTCTCGAGGCCTTGGGCAGGCAATGGCCATCGCCTTGGCTGAGGCAGGTGCAGATATAGTTGGAGTGAGTGGTTCTTCTGATCAAATTGAAACAAAGAAAAGCGTGGAAAAACTCAACAGACAGTATTTTGAACTGATGGTGGACCTGAGAGACACATCACAGGCGTACTCAGTTATAGACAAATCGATCGAGAGATTCGGTAAGGTTGATATCTTAGTCAACAACGCAGGGATCATTCGTAGATCACCTGTGACACAGTACAGTGAAAAAGATTGGGACGAAGTGATGGCTGTAAATCTAAAATCAGTTTTTCTCATATCACAAAGATTTGCGCAACACTTGATTGAACGTAAGGCAAGAGGAAAGATAATCAATGTGGCTTCGATGCTCTCCTTTCAAGGAGGTATTCTGACAACGGCGTACACAGTTTCAAAACACGGAATTCTTGGGTTGACAAGGATATTTGCAAACGAATTGGCACCGCACGGGATAAATGTTAACGCCATCGCACCGGGGTATATGGAAACAAAGAATACCGAGGCTTTGAGAATGGACCAAAACAGAAATAGAGAGATTATTTCGAGGATACCTATGGGACGATGGGGTCAGCCGCAGGATCTGAAGGGTGTAGCAGTTTTCTTAGCCAGTTCGGCATCTGACTATGTCACAGGTGCGGTGATCCCTGTTGATGGCGGATGGCTATGTAGATGAAAGGTCTTCTTTTTTGAATGTGCAAACAATCAAATTACGATCTGATTATCATTTTAAATGATACAATAAAGCCAGGAGGTGAAGATATGCCGGAATTTGTCAATCCTTTCACTGGAAAGGTTCCCGAGAGAAAATTGACTCTTTCAGAATTAATTCGAGCTATCAGACTTAACATTGCCGCAGAACATGAGGCTGTTCATCAATATCTATCTCATGCCGATGCAACCGATCATCCTCTTGCAAAGAAAGTACTTATAGAAATTGCGAATGAAGAGAGAGTCCACATTGGTGAATTCACAAGACTCTTAGAGATTCTCACGAAAGACGAGGCACAATTCATGGCGGAGGGTGCGAAAGAAGTTGAGGATATCGTTAAAGAAATAGGTGATGAGGAACCGAGTATAGGTTCTCTCAGGGAAGGTGAGTGATATGGCGAACAAGTACCTCATGCAGGAAGATGCTCCCCTTTCACCGGAACTATGGGAACTTTTCAACAGCACCATGATCCAGATTGCGAAAAGTGAACTCACAGGTAGAAAGATCCTTCCGATCAAGGGACCGTTTGGTTTTGGGTTGAGGCAGATATCTTTATCGGATGTCGAAATTGAACCAGGGATTTTCTCACCTAAGATCCTTCCTCTGACATACATACACAAGACCTTCTCGATCCATAAGAGGGATTTAGCTGCTTATGAAAAAGAAGCAGTTGCGATCGATCTCTCTCCTCTCATTGAAACCACAAAAGAGTGCGCAAAAATCGAGGACAAGCTGATCTTTGAAGGTATCGCTTCTAAGGGTTTACTCAATTCAGATGGTGTTCTCAAAGTCGAACTGACGTCGTGGAAAACCGTGGGACAGGCAGTCAACAACGTAATTGAAGCGGTCACTTGTCTTGATCAAGCAGGTTTTCACGGGCCCTACTTGCTCGCTTTGTCTCCAGAAAGGTACAATCTTCTCTTCAGAAGGTATGAAAACGGAAACCAAACTGAGTTTGAACATCTGAAAACTCTTGTGAAGGCTGTGTATAAAGCCCCAATTCTGAAAGATTGTGGCGTACTGATTCACGAATCAGATGTTAATGCTTCAGTAGTGATAGGCCAAGACATGTCGATAGGTTTCATAGGTCCTGTGGGAGAAAAACTCGAATTCTCAATCTCTGAAAGTCTCGCACTACTCCTGAATGTGCCTTCTTCTGTATGCGTGTTGAGTAGTTCAAAATAAACAAGTTGCCAATTCTCTGTTTGAACAACATGGCTTCGGTACTCTGCTGAAGCCATGTTTTTTCAGAGAAATTCATCAGTAGAGAATATTCATGCCTTGAAGCGTATTAAGATCATCAAGGAACAAGAACTATTAACGTTTTGTTGGGCACAGGTTCTGTGATTTCAATTTAAAGTATTTTTCTTCATTTTGAAAAGATAACTTCGTGCAGACTTCGTGATATTATTAGGTTGTACAAGTGAATATTTCCCTCCCACGGGGAAATGCCCTTGTATAATTCCGAGAATAGGGCTCGGAAGTCTCTACCGGACAGCCGTAAACTGTCCTGGCTACAAGGGCTAATTTCTTTTCGGTAGAGACTTTCGCTACCGATTTTTTTATTTTCTGGAGGTGTAGACATGAAGGTTGCCGTTGTTGTGGGAAGCGATAGTGATTTGGAATATGCTTACCAAGCCTGTGAAGTACTCAAAACCTTCGACCTTCCACACGAAGTCTTCATTCTTTCTGCCCACCGAACACCATTTGAAACGATGGATTTTGCCAAAAACGCTGAAAAAGAAGGTTACTCGGTGATCATCGCAATGGCTGGCAAAGCTGCACACTTACCCGGAGTCATAGCATCGATGACAACATTACCTGTGATCGGCGTGCCGCTTTCCGCTTCTCTGAGTGGTCTTGACTCTCTTTTGTCAATTTCGCAGATGCCAACGGGCATACCTGTAGCAACAATGGCGGTAGACGGTGCTAAGAACGCCGCATTATTTGCTGTACAGATTCTGGCGCTGAGCAACGCAGAGATCAAAGAGAAACTCGTAGAATATCGAGACAACCTCAAAAAGGCAGTTCTGGATAAAAACAAAAAACTCAAGAAAGGGTGAAACAATGGAAAAAAGACAGATGATTTACGAGGGGAAGGCAAAGAAGGTTTATCAAACCGACAACCCTGATTTTCTCATAATCGAGTACAAAGACGATGCAACTGCCTTTGATGGAAAAAAGCGCGGAGTGATAATGAACAAAGGTATCTTGAATAACAAGATCTCGGCGATTTTTTTCGAATTGCTTGAGAAGAATGGTATTCAGACACACTTTGTAAAACTGCTGAGTGAGAGAGAGATGCTCGTCAGATCAGTGAAGATAATACCCATAGAAGTGATCGTGAGAAATATAGTCGCAGGGAGTCTTTCAAAACGGCTTGGTTTGAATGAAGGGACACCATTGAAAAGGACTGTGCTGGAGTTTTGTTACAAGAGTGATGAACTCGGTGATCCTATGATAAACAACTACCACGCACTTGCGATGGAGTTGGCATCAGAAGAGGAAATCAAGGAAATCGAACAAATGGCTCTGAGAACCAATGAAATTTTGAAAGATTTTCTAAGAACCAAGAATATAGTCCTGGTTGATTTCAAGCTGGAATTCGGAAGAGTAGATAGTCAGATACTGCTTGCCGACGAAATCTCACCTGACACTTGTAGGTTCTGGGATAGTTCAACCAATGAAAAGCTCGACAAAGACAGATTCAGAAGAGATCTCGGCAAGGTCGAGGAAGCTTACTGGGAGATATACAGAAGATTGAGCAGTTAGGAGTGGTGGTGTGTACAAGGCAAAGATTCAGATAGTTTTGAAGGATGGCATACTTGATCCACAAGGTAACGCAGTCAAACAGGCTCTCCATCATCTGGGATTCGATCAAGTCAAAGATGTGAGAATGGGCAAAATGATTGAGATCAGTCTGGATGTGAACAATCATCAAGAAGTTGAATCTCAGATTCAGAAAATGTGCGAGAAATTACTTGCCAATCCCGTCATAGAAAAATATTCGATTCTCTCCTTGGAGGAAATGAGATGAGATCAGCGGTCGTGGTCTTCCCTGGATCGAACTGTGATTCTGATGCTTATTATGTTTTGAAAGATGTCATGGGTTTTGATTGTCAATACGTTTTTCACAAAGAAAATTTCGCTTCAGACGAATTTGATTTGATAGTCTTGCCTGGAGGTTTTTCATATGGAGATTATCTGAGAGCCGGAGCAATTGCAAGATTCTCACCAGTGATGAAAAGTGTAATACAAGCGGCAAGGGCTGGCATTCTGGTACTTGGTATTTGTAATGGATTTCAGATACTCACCGAGGCTGGTCTGCTTGATGGAGCTCTCATGAAGAACAGAGATCTAAGATTTCATTGCCATGATGTGTATCTGCGTGTTGAAAACAATACAACACCTTTCACACTCGCATATTCTTTGGGAGAGATTATAAGAATGAGTATCGCACATGGTGAAGGAAATTACTTTGTACATAACCCTGAGCAGATAGAGTCTCGAGTTGTTTTCAGATATTGCAACAAGAATGGAAAAATCACCGAAGATTCCAATCCGAACGGTTCTATCTCGAATATAGCAGGTGTTATAAATCAAAATCACAATGTTTTAGGGTTGATGCCACATCCAGAGAGATGCTCCGAAAAGATACTGGGTTCGGTTGATGGAAAGAGACTCTTCGAGTCGATCGCTTTGTACTTAGAACGGAGGAAATCTCATGCATTCATATAGAGAACTCGGACTTACCGAAACGGAGTACGACAAAATCATCAAGATACTGAACAGAGAACCAAATGAGATCGAGCTTGGGATGTTCTCGGTGATGTGGTCAGAACACTGCAGCTACAAACACACGAAAGTCTTACTCAAGAGATTTCCAACCACTGGAGAGAGAGTTGTGCAGGGACCTGGGGAGAACGCAGGTATTGTCGATATAGGAGATGGATTGGTCGTTGTCTTCAAGATGGAGAGCCATAATCATCCATCGGCTGTTGAGCCATTCCAGGGTGCTGCAACTGGGATAGGAGGAATCGTCAGAGACATATTCGCAATGGGAGCAAGACCCATAGCACTGCTCGATTCACTTAGATTTGGTGATCTCAAAGATTCGAGGACGAAGTATTTGTTCTCAGGTGTGATCTCTGGCATCGCACACTATGGTAACTGTATAGGAGTCCCAACCGTCGCCGGTGAGATATATTTCAACAACTGTTATGATGACAACCCTTTGGTGAATGTCATGTGCGTGGGAATAGCTTCGAAGGACAATGTGAAGCTTTCCAAAGCGACCCAGGTTGGCAGTTCGGTGTTGCTTGTTGGTAGTTCAACAGGAAGAGATGGCATACATGGGGCGAGTTTTGCCTCGGAGAATCTCACCGAACAATCGGAGAAGAAAAGACCATCCGTTCAAATAGGTGATCCTTTCACAGAAAAACTTCTCATCGAAGCATGTCTTGAAGCGAGCAGACATGACTGTGTTTTGGCCATTCAGGATCTTGGTGCGGCTGGCTTAACCTCGGCTTGCTCAGAGGTCGCCTCGAAGGGAAATACAGGTATAGAGATCGAACTTTCACTTGTACCACAGAGAGAAGAAAAAATGACACCATATGAAATCGTGCTCTCTGAGTCGCAGGAAAGAATGCTTCTTGTTGTCAAACCAGGTTCAGAACAAGAGATCAAAGAGATTTTCCAAAAATGGGACCTCCACGCACAGAAGATAGGAAGGATAACCGATGACAATCTTTTCACCGTGAAGATGGATGGCCAAATTGTTGCACAGATTCCGATCAAAGGGCTCACCGATCAGGTACCAATCGTTGACCTTACAGCAGTTCCATTTGAAAATTCATGCGACGTGGATTTTCCACAGATGAAAGATCTGCAAGAAGCTTTTTTCATGCTTCTTGCAAATGAGAATATATGCAGCAGAAGATGTGTATATGAAAGATATGACCACAGAGTTGGAACAAATACCATTGTATTACCCGGTGCAGATGCATCGATCTTAAGGATAAAGAACTCGAACAAAGCGATAGCCGTCACGACCGACTGCAACAGCTTCTACTGCTATCTTGATCCATATGAAGGAGCAAAGATCGCAGTTGCCGAGGCTGCAAGAAATTTAGTTGTCACAGGTGCAGAACCTGTTGGTATAACAGATTGCCTGAACTTTGCAAACCCAGATGATCCCAGGATTGCCTTTCAAATACAAAGGGCTGTGCAAGGTATAGCAGATGCGGCACGGGCTTTGCAGATACCTATTGTGAGTGGAAATGTCAGCCTTTACAACGAAAGTCATCGAAGAAAGATATACCCAACACCGGTGATAGGAATGGTCGGTCTCATAGATGATTTCTCAAATCTCTGCAAGGCAGGTTTTGAGAACGAAGGTGACCTCGTGGTACTTCTGGGAGTGGAAGATAACAATCCGAGTGCTTGTGAGTACACAAGGTACATCTTGGGTGTTGATTCAGGTAAACCTCCTCTGCTGAATCTGGAGATAGAAAAAAGACTGCACAGAGCATGCCTGAGATTGATAAGAGAAAAAATAATAAAATCGGCTCACGACATCTCAGAAGGTGGTCTTGCCATAGCGCTGGCAGAATCGTGCATTCTTGGAAATGCAGGAATTATCTGCAATTTGAGCACAAACACAAGAGCAGATTTCGCATTATTTGGTGAAACTCAGTCAAGAGTCATTGTGAGTCTGTCCAAGGAAAAACTCAGTGCTCTTGAAAAAATCGCGCGTGAAGAAGAAATACAGATCATGCCGATAGGTGAAGTTGTTGAAGAAGATTTTGTAATCATCATAAACAAGGAAAAAATCATAGATACAGATATAAAAACAATTAAGGACATTTACGACAACTCACTCGAAAAGCTGGTGAACGAGTAATGCCAATCAAAGAAGCGTGCGGGCTTTTGGGTATATATTCTTCACAACCCGATGAATCAATAGCAAGAACAGTGTACTATGGTTTATTTGCTTTACAGCACAGGGGACAAGAGAGCGCAGGAATAGCCGTTAGTGATACCAGATCGATCAAATATCATAAAGGAATAGGCCTTGTTTCCGAAATCTTCAGTGAAGAAGACCTCGAAGATCTCAAGGGCAAGATGGCTATAGGCCATGTCAGATACTCAACGACTGGCAGTAACTGTTTAAGCAACGCACAACCTCTGGTTGTCAAGTATCACTCTGGAGAACTCGCCATTGCACACAATGGGAACCTGGTGAACGCCTATGAACTTAGAAACGATCTTGAAGAGAACGGTGCGATGTTTCATACGACGACCGACAGCGAGGTGATTGCGGCTTTGATAGCAAGATCGCGCAAATCCTTAATCGAAGCTGTAATTGAGTGTATGGAAAAGATACGTGGTGCTTACTCGCTGTTGTTGATGTCCAAAGACAAATTGATCGCGATCAGAGATTCGAATGGTTTTCGGCCTCTGTGCATCGGTTCATACAATGGTTCTTACGTTGTCGCATCTGAGAATGTAGCATTTGATACCATAGGTGCTGAGTTCCTGAGAGATATCGAGCCGGGTGAAATTGTCGTCTTTGATGAAAATGGCATTTCATCTCACAAAGTCATCACATCGAGGAAATCCCTGTGTGTCTTTGAATTTGTTTACTTTGCAAGACCAGACAGTGTGATAGACAAGGTTAGTGTTTACCAGACCAGATGGAAGGCTGGAGCAATACTGGCAAGAGAACATCCTGTTGATGCAGATCTGGTGGTTGCCGTCCCAGACTCTGGGAATGTAGCGGCAATAGGATTTTCAGACACTTCTCACATACCGATGGGTATGGGTTTGATAAAAAACCGCTACATAGGAAGAACCTTTATTCAACCATCTCAAAGGATAAGGAACCTCGGTGTGAGGCTCAAACTCAATCCACTAAAAGACTTGATCAATGGCAAGAGAATTGTTCTGGTAGACGATTCAATCGTCCGTGGAACGACCATGGGACAGATCGTTAAGATGTTGAAAGACTCTGGTGCAAAACAGGTGCACGTTAGAATAAGTTCTCCTCCAATAACCCACAGTTGTTACTTTGGCATAGACACATCTACAAGAAGGGAGCTGATTGCTTCCTGTCACGACGTTGAATCGATAAGGAAGTTGTTGGACGCGGACAGTCTGGGTTATTTGAGCATCGACGGCCTGATCGAATCGATTGACATGAAAGAAAAAGACCTCTGTATCGCATGTTTTACTGGTGAATATCCCATGCAGATTCCCAGGGAAGGTCGGAAGTATCTCTTCGAAAAGAGATGAGGTGGTCTGATGTCCATCACATACAAGAACAGTGGAGTAGATATAGACGCTGCTGACATTGCAGTGCAAATGATGAAAAAATACATCAAATCAACATACACAGAAGGTGTACTTGGAGATATTGGTGCATTCGGAGGCTTTTTTCAGATGGACAAGTCTTACAAGAACCCTGTTCTGGTGGCCGGTGCCGATGGAGTTGGTACAAAACTCAAAATAGCCTTCATGATGAATAAACACGATACAGTAGGTGTTGACTGCGTCGCAATGTGTGTGAATGACGTACTTGTCCATGGAGCAAAACCACTTTTCTTTCTTGATTACATCGCCGTTGGAAGACTCATACCCGAGAAAATAGCCCAGGTAGTTAAGGGCCTCTGTGATGGTTGCATTCAAGCCAACTGTGCTTTGATAGGTGGCGAGACAGCCCAGATGCCCGATATGTACAAAGAAGACGAATACGATCTCGCTGGTTTCGCAGTTGGCATAGTGGAAAAAGACAAACTCTTAGATGGTTCAAAGGTCAAAGATAAAGACATTGTAATAGGTCTTGCATCAACTGGTTTACACAGCAACGGTTTTTCACTTGTCAGAAAGGTTCTACTTAAAGACATGAGTCTGGACACATACGTACAAGAACTTGGGAAGACTCTGGGAGAGGAACTGCTCACACCGACAAAGATCTATGTGAAAACCGTTCTTGAGATCTTGGATTCTGACATCCATGCAATGGCGCATATAACAGGTGGGGGACTCGTTGAAAACCTGCCAAGAGTTCTGCCCAATGGGCTTGAAATCAATCTTCAAAGAGACTCGTGGGAAGTCCCAGCAATTTTCAAGATTATTCAGAGAATGGGAAACATAGAAGAAAGAGAAATGTTTAGAACCTTCAATATGGGTATCGGCTTTGTGTTGATTGTGGACAAAGAAAGCGCAGACAGAGTTATTGCAAGATTGCAAAGCATGGGGCAGAAGGCATGGATAATAGGAGAGATCAATGAAGGTCAAAGAGGTGTGGTTGTTTGAGAATCTTGAATGTGGGTGTTCTGGTATCCGGCAATGGTACAAACCTTCAATCAATAATCGATAAATCCGAAACTGGGGAATTACCTGCACACGTAGTCGTGGTTATTAGCAATAAATCAGATGCATATGCTCTGCAAAGGGCGAAAAATCATTCAATACCATCGTATGTTGTGAGACCCAGAGATTTCGTGGATCAAGTCTCCTATGAACAGAAAATGATCGACATACTCAACACACACAAGGTGGAACTGGTAGTTCTTGCCGGTTTTATGAAGATTCTTTCATCACACTTTGTTCAAGCCTTCAGAGGAAGAATCATCAATATACACCCATCTTTGATCCCTTCTTTTTGCGGAAAAGATTTTTACGGTATCAAAGTGCACCAAGCGGTGATAGATTATGGCGTCAAAGTCACCGGGGCAACGGTTCATTTCGTAGATGAAAACGTCGATGCGGGACCGATAATAATCCAAAGAACGGTTGAAGTCAAAGACAGCGACACCGCTGAAACAATCGCACTGAAGGTGCATCAGATTGAGCATGAGATTCTCTCAGAGGCGATTACATTGTTTGCTCAGGGAAGACTCAAGATCGTTGGCCGTAGGGTCTTGGTAGAGGAGTGAAATGATGCGAGCATTGATATCTGTTTCAAACAAAGAAGGTATCGTCGATTTTGCAAAAAAAATGTCCCAACTGGGTGTGGAAATCATAAGCACAGGTGGAACGGCAAAATACCTAACTGAAAATGGTCTAAAGGTGCTAAAAGTACAGCAGATAACATCTTTCCCTGAGATATTGGACGGCAGAGTAAAAACTTTACACCCTGCTGTACACGGTGCAATTCTTGCTAAAAGAGACAAAGATGAACACATTGAACAACTGAAGAGATTGTCGATTCAACCAATCGATATCGTGGTTGTTAACCTGTACCCTTTCAGAGAAACCGTTCAAAGAACAGATAACCTGGAGGACATCCTTGAAAACATAGACATCGGAGGTCCAGCAATGCTCAGGTCTGCAGCAAAAAACTTCAAAGATGTGATAGTGATTTGTGATCCATCTGACTATCAATGGGTGGTCGACAGGCTTTCAACCGCAGAACAAATAACACAAAACGAGAGAATGAAACTTGCCCTCAAGGCCTTTGAGCACACCGCATATTATGATGCGATGATTGCTCAATTTCTTAGGCAAAGGCGTGAATTGAAGGAATTTCCCAAAACCTTCACCTTGACATATGAAAAGGTCTCTGACCTTCGTTATGGGGAGAATCCGCATCAGAAAGCCGCACTTTATAGAGATGTTTTCAGTAAATCTCCAACAATTGTGCAAGCAGAGCAAATACAGGGAAAAGAACTCTCCTTTAACAATATCTGCGATGCGAATGCAGCCTATGAAGTTGCAAGCGAGTTTAGCCAGCCATGCGCAGTAGCCATAAAGCATACAAATCCATGCGGCGTTGCGTGTGACAATGATATCTATTTTGCCTTTGAAAAGGCATATAAGGCTGACCCAATGTCGATATTTGGTGGAATTGTAGCGCTGAACAGAACGGTTGATGAAAAACTTGCGCAAAGGCTTTCGGAGATTTTCCTCGAGGTAGTCATCGCACCCGATTACACAGAACAGGCATTAACGGTTTTCAAGAAAAAGAAAAACCTAAGGGTCCTTAAGCTGAACTTTTCGAAAGATGATCGACAATTTGACTTCGACCTCAGAAAAATCGATGGAGGTATCCTTGTACAAACAAAAGATACCGTGGATTACCAAGATCTGAAAGTTGTGACAAAAAGAACTCCAACAGAAAGGGAAATGATCGATTTACTTTTCGCCTGGAAGGTGGTCAAACACGCCAAATCAAATGCGATTGTGCTCGCGAAAGACCTCTGCACGCTCGGTATAGGTACAGGTCAGGTAAACAGGCTGTGGCCAGCACAACACTGTATAAGAGTGGCTGGTGAAAATGCGAAGAATGCAGTGCTTGCTTCAGATGCGTTTTTCCCATTTCCCGATGCCGTCGAAGTTGCGGTGAAAGCTGGCGTTTCGGCAATAATACAACCCGGTGGGTCGCTAAAAGACGATCAGATCATAGAAGTTGCAAATCATCACAATATCGCAATGGTTTTCACAGGTATCAGGCACTTCAAACACTGAGGTGATTCTGTGAAAATACTGGTTGTTGGCCAAGGTGGTAGAGAACACGCAATAGTCTGGAAACTTTCTGCGAATAAACAAAACGAGATTTATTGCGCACCGGGCAATGCGGGTATAAGCGCTCTGGCCAAATGTATCGAAATAACAAAGATTGAAGAGTTGGCCAATTTCGCTCTAAAAGAAAGTATAGATCTGACGATTGTTGGGCCAGAGGTCTATCTCGTCAATGGCATCGTAGACGAATTTGAAAAAAGCGGTCTGACAATCTTTGGACCGAGAAAAAACGCGGCGATCATAGAAGGCAGCAAGATCTTTGCAAAAACCTTGATGGCAAAACACGGTATTCCCACAGCGAATTTTCAAGTCTTTGATGATCCGATACCCGCACAGAAATATATTTTGAGGGTCGATCGACCGCTCGTGGTAAAGGCCGATGGACTCGCAGCAGGAAAAGGAGCAATAGTCGCAAAATCAAAGCAAGATGCCCTGAAGGCAGTCGATGACATCATGAACAAGAAAATCTTTGGTGAAGCAGGTAACAGCGTGGTAATTGAGGACTTCCTCGAAGGCAGAGAAGTTTCTGTCCTATCCTTTTGTGATGGTAAAACCATAGTTCCAATGGTGAGCAGTATGGATTATAAGAAAGCACATGACAGCGACATTGGTCCAAATACTGGTGGCATGGGATCGGTGGCTCCATGCCCTTATTATTCAAAGGAAATATCAGAATACGTCTATCACGAAATCCTTCTCAAAACCGTCAGGGCTCTGGAAGATGAAGGCATCGAGTACAAGGGTGTTTTGTACGCAGGTTTGATGATCACAAGAGATGGACCAAAGGTGCTGGAGTTCAACTGTCGTTTTGGAGATCCGGAAACACAGGTGATCTTAATGCTACTGGAGACCGACCTTGCGGAGATTTTGCAAGCTGTCTTTGAAGGAAATCTGAGCGCCTGCCCAGTAAAATGGTCAAATGAAAAGGCCGTCTGTGTTGTGCTTGCAAGTGGTGGGTATCCAGATTCATACAAAACAGGCTTTGAAATCACCGGTCTGGAAAAAACAAAGGACGACATGGTCATTTTTCACGCGGGAACAAAGAAGGCGAATGGAAGAATACTGACAAACGGTGGAAGAGTCTTGAACATCTGCGCAAGATCACATAGTTACAAAGAGGCAAGAAATATCGTCTACGACGCTATCAAGAACATCTATTTTGAAAATATGCACTATCGAAAGGACATTGCGCTCAACCTTTGAGTCCCGTCAGTGTTATACCTTTTATCAAGTACCTCTGGCCTATTAAGAAAGCTATCACAGAAGGTAGAATGCCAATCACAGCCGCAGCCATGAGTAAATTCCAACTTGTTCCGTACATCCCTTGGAAACTCGCTAACCCTATTGTTATGGTTTTCATATAATCTTTGCTCACCACTATCAATGGCCAAAGCAGATTGTTCCACTGAAAAACAAAGGTGAAGATCGCCAAAGTGGAAACGGCAGGTAATGACAGCGGAACCACGATTCTTGAAAAGACATAAAACCTTGATGCACCATCTATTCTCGCGGCATCTTCATAATCTTTCGGGATAGTCATGAAAAACTGCCTGAGTAAGAAAACACCAAAGGCAGTGAACACATTCGGCAATATCAAACCGATATACGTGTCAGTCCAGCCAAATATCTTTATTAGAATGAAATTGGGAATCATCGTCACCTGTCCGGGGACCATCAAGGTTGCCAGGTAAAGCAAAAAGAGCTTGTCTCGACCTGGGAAGCTCAGCCTTGAAAAAGCGTACGCACTCATTGATGCAACTATCAAGTGCAGGATCGTTATTGAACCAGATACTATCAGACTGTTGAGTAGATATCTGCCGAATGGTACTACTGTCCAAACTCTCTTGTAGTTCTCCCAGTGGAAGGTGGACGGTATCCATCTTGGTGGGTATTCAAAGACCTCGCCAACCGCTTTCAGAGAGGTGGAGAACATCCAGAAAAATGGCACCAGCATGAAAAAAGCAACGATCAGCATAACAGAGAATAACACCCAGTTTATAATTCTTTCCTTTGTGGACCTTTTCATTCGTAATACACCCACTTTTTCTGGTATCTGAACTGAATGAACGTGGCGATAAAGATTATTGCAAACAGTAGCCAAGCAACGGCGGAGGCATATCCCATTCTGAACCATTGGAACGCATTGTTGTATATGTAATAAACAATGGTATTTGTTGCGTTTCCTGGTCCACCACCAGTCAAAACGTATGCCTGATCAAAAATCTGGAAAGAGCTGATCACATTTATCACGATTACGAAAAACGTTGTTGGCGACAGTAACGGCAGGGTGATATGCACAAAGCTCTTCCATCTGTTAGCCCCATCGAGCCATGCCGCCTCATAAAGAGAGGATGGTATGCCTTGAAGGCCAGCCATGAATAGAACCGTTGAAAAACCGACATCTTTCCAGACACTGAGTATAATAATGGCCATCAGTGCCCACTTGGGTTGGGAGAGCCATCGTGGGAGGTTTGAGATTCCTACGTTGTACAGAAATTCATTAAGAAGTCCAAAATCTGCGTTGAATATCCACCTAAAAACCATCGCTGCAGCCACTGTAGGTATAATAACAGGCAAAAAGATTGCAGCCCTGAAAAATGCCCTCGCCGGTATATTCCTCACAAGCGCAAGCGCGAATATTAGACCAAGAAAAAGCCTTGCAGGAACAGTGCCCAGTACAAATATCACGGTGTTTTTCAAAACCAAATGGAATGTTTTGTCCTGCGTTATTAACCTGAGATAATTCTGCAACCCAACGAACTTAGGCTGGGTGAGCATATCCCACTCCAAAAAGCTCAGACCGAGTGAGATAACAACAGCACCAAAAACGAAGATGCAAAAACCTATAAATCCTGGCAACAGAAAAAACCAAGCCGCTGCAGTTTCTTTCCCTTTCAAAGTCATTCAATCACTCCAAAAATCTTGGCAGCATTCAGATAAAATATCTTATCGATCTGCTCACTTGTCAGTCCCATTGATCGGAGTGAATCGTACCAACCTATTACCTCTCTTGGCATCTTCTCTGGTGCGCTATCGGTCCCAAAAACAACTTTATTGACTGATATCTCCTTCCCTATATATCCTCCTTCAACTATATGTCTTCTGACGACCTCTCCACCAGATAGATCAAAATACACGTTTCTTCTCCATCTTGCGACTGCACAGGATACCATATACTCAGGCCAACCAAGGTGTGCGCCGATTATCTTCAGCCTTGGGAAGGTGTTTGCAATAGTGTCCAAGTAGATAGGTCTCATGCGTGCAGAAGACTTGCCTTTTAATTTGTTAAGGACTCTCTCGTCTATCTGTTCTGCCATCGAACTATCCTCTTCAAGAAGATAATCCACAGGACCACCTATGACACCTGTATGAAATAGAACAACCATGTTGTTGTGTTCAGCTGCTTCATAAAATGGAAAATAGGCTGGATCGTCGTAGTTTCTATCTGTCAAAATAACCTTCAGACCAGCAAAACCCATTTTCTTGTACTCATCTATATCAGAGATACTATCACTGTCAAGATCAATCCACGCAAGACCAAGAAAAACATCTGGAAACTCATCAATTGCTTTTTTCACAAGTTCGTTTGCGCCAGGTGAACCAATGAGAACCATCTTCTGTGCGTTGTTCTCCTGCGCATAATTGAGCAATTGGTTTACATAGTGTGCGTAGTCTTCCTGTCTTGAAACAAAATGTATGTGGGTATCAAAGACTCTCTGCTTCATCGAAATCCCCCTTTGAAAGTGCGGCGCTTGTGCGCCGCACAATCTCACCAAGTTCCAAACTTACTGATCATCTTTGTGACTTCCGAAGAGACATACTCAAGTACTTCAACCGCTGATTTCTGTCCCGTCCAGACATAATCGAGCTCCCTTGTGACATAATCAAAGATCTCCCACCAACCAGGTATATTTGGAAACTTCACGCCAAAACTGGTTTCAGTGAAAAATATCAGTCTTTCTTGCTCACTTGGTGGATTGGAGACAAAGGCTTTAACGGTCTCAGGAGTTCTCATCGCTGGTACCGCATCACCGCTCTTAGCGAATATCGACTGACCTTTCGGGCCGCACAGGAACTGCATGAATTTCCATGCCGCATCTTTGTTCTTGGATTTTGAGTACATGACAAAGCCCGCGCCGCCAAGGGTATTTGTTCGAGTTACCTTGTACGGAAGAGGTGCAACGCCAAACTTCAAATTCTTGTTGGTCAAGAATGAGCTTATCTGCGCCGCATTGCTGAGAACCATTGCCACCCTTCCAGTTGTAAACAGCTCTGCCGCAGAGCCAAGCTGAGCAAGTTCAGCGATAGATGGAGTGACTTTGTAAGAAAGAATCATGTCGGCTATGAATTCGATTGCCTCAACTGCGGCTCTCTCGTTCAGAGTACATTTCGTTGGTGCTTCGTAATCATCAACAATCCTTCCACCGTTCATGTGAATCCACAGATGCCATTTATTCCTTTCAAGCACAACGCCCCACTGCGTAACTCTCCCTCGGGAGTCAACTTTGGTCAGCTTTCTTGCCGAATCAAGAAACTTCTGCCAATCCCATGAGTAATCTGGATATGGCACACCAGCCTCATCGAAGAGTGTTTTGTTGTAGAAGAGAACCGTTGTGTCGTTATCCCTTGGAAATCCATAGATCCTTCCTTTGTACATGAAGGTGCTAAGAAGTTCTTGATTGTAAGCCTCGACGGGAAATTTGGTTTTCTCAATGTATGGTGTTAGATCTTCAAGAACTCCCTTCGTAGCCCAGCTTGGTATGGTGTGCAAAAACATGACGTCTGGCGCATCTTCCGCCGCCATCATCGCTTGAATTTTGTCGAAGTAGGTCGACCAAGGATAGTTGATGATCTCCACTTGGATATCTGGATTTTCAGCCTGAAATTGCTTCACAATCTCCTGATAAGGTGGTAGTTCACTGGGCTCTCCCCAGAAAGAAAAGCGAATCTTGGTTGCAGAAAACACAGCACTGACAGTTGCCAGGACAAGCAAAAAGACGAGTAACCTTTTCATAATGCCGCCTCCCCCTTTAAGTGTGGTTCAACCCGACAATAACATATTTTTACCACTTATGTCAAGTCTTGTAAAAAGTCGTTACATATTTCCATTTTGTGGTACAATCCTAATGGTGGTGACTGTGAGCAAGATACGAAACAGCTCTTTTTTGAGAAGAAACAACTTGAGAGTAATACTCAAAGAGATCCTCAAGCATCAACCAGTCTCTAAATCTCAAGTAGCGAAAAAATTGAATGTTAATTCTTCTACTATCTCACAGCTTCTCAAACCTCTTGTCGACAGAAATATCATCCTGGAATCCTCTCAGGGACCCTCTTCTGGTGGAAGACCTCCGCAGCTTTTGACCATAAACCCCTCGGCTGCCTTCAGTGTGGCAGTCGATCTATCGGGATATTCAGTACGAATAGCTTTGATAGACAGCATATTGAGGATAACTGAACTGCAAGAGTTCAATTTCAACCATAATATCTACGAAGGACTCGAACAAATTGTTCAGAAAACGAAGCAGATTCTTTCAACTGTGAATGGTAATCGTATCCTGGGTGTCTGTATAGCTGTTTCAGGTGTTCTTGATCCCCAGACGGGAAGAATCAGCAGTAGTTTGATAGAAGGACTGGAAAACGTGTGGATCGTTGAGTTTCTGCACAAGCGCTTGAATTTACCCATTCTGGTTGAGAACGATGCAAATCTTTCTGCGCTCGGTGAGTTCATGAACCTTGAAGAGGAAATCAAAAACATGTTCTACATACACCTGGGAGATGGTCTCGGCGGAGGAATGATCCTCGACAAATCCATCTTTAAAGGTGATCGAGGTTACGCTGGTGAGATCGGTAGAATGATTTACAACTGTGAGCCTTTTGTCACTGTTGGTGATGTATATTCACAAATACTGCATGAGTACTCAGTCAAGGGAGAAATTCCTGCCAACAGATTGGTCAATCTACTCTTCAGCGTGGTGCAGAATGTCCTTTCGGTGACCGATATCTGCCATTTCGTTGTTGGTGGAAGATGCGCGGTTTTTGATGAGAAATATCTGTTAGAAGTTGAAAAGCTTGCCAGAGAAAGGTTCTATGGTTTTGAAGTTTTCATAAGAAAATCGGTGAACAACCCTGACGCAATACTAACAGGTGCGGCAGAGTACCTGACAGAAAACAGCATCTTCAATATATGACTTGGCCCTTACCAAACACTTTTTCGAATCTTTCGACTACCTCCATGAACTTCTCTTTGGTCAACCATTCCGTCCAGCCGTACCTTTTGTACACAGAGTACACCTGTCTGTGGTAGTTGAGTCCATCAAGCACAACTTTTTCAACATATCGTGAAAGCATGCGGGCGAAATTCTCTGCGTCCATGACAAGAACAGGTCCTATGAAGACAGAGACGTCTATCCCAGACTCTTTGAGCTTCCTCAATGTTTGAATTCTCTCTTCGATGGAAGGCGCACCTGGTTCAAGAACCTTTCTAACCTCTTCGCGATCCGTGGTAATTGTCAAAGTGACAGAAAGGTTCTTCAGCAGATCGATATCTCTCAAGATCAGATTCGATTTCGTCATCAAGTGAACTTCCCTGAAATGAGATGTCAGTGTCTCAATGATCTTTCTTGTCAGTCCGTACTTTTTTTCAACGTGCTGGTATGGATCACAGATGCTCGAAAGGAAGAAATCACCGGCAGTTCTTGGCAGCTCCCTTTCAACCAACTCAGCCGAGTTAACCTTGACCCAAACATCTCTCCCCCATCGAGAGTTAGTATACTTGAACGGTCCAATAAAACGTGCATAACAGTACAAACAGCCAAAGGTGCATCCAATATACGGGTTGATCACGTATTTCGCAACTGGGATCTTGGTCCGAGTGATGATTGTTTTCGCAGTTGTTTCTTGAATCATTGATTTGTCCTGTTCACGATGATACCCACTGACTTACCCATGATACTTGAGTTCATCAATGAAATAACAGGGTTTTTCTCAGTTCTACCAAGGCAGACCACCATGACAAACTTCTCGACAACTTTGCTTGCAAGAATACCCTCTGCACAGTTAAGAGGTGGCATATCCACGATGACCTTGTCATAGGATTGTACGACTTTACCAACATGATCCACAAGCTTCGGATTTGTGAGAAGCCAACTGTCCTCTTCATTCAGTGGCAGGATATCGAGGTTATCAGAGAATTTCGCGACACAATCTTCTAAGGGCAGACCTTTTACCAAATCTGTAATATCAGCATTGTTGTCGAGTGAAAATACCTTGGAGAGCATAGGTGAACGCACATTCATATCAATCAAAAGTGTTTTCTGCCCCATTTTTGAAAGAACATATGCGAGATTCGAGGCAACGAAGGTCTTCCCTTCTTTTTCATCCGAACTTGTCACACCAAGAATTTTTGTGGGTTCATCCAGCATAGTTGCGGCCAACTGTTTGAAATCGTCACAGATTTTCTGCTTTTCGCACTCAAAAGTAACTAAGAATTCCTCACTTTTTTTATTTCTACTGTTTGACAATGTGCCTAAAATTGGTGCTTTTGGGAAAATCCTTTGCAGTTCGTCTACTGCTTTGAATTTCTTATCCGTGGCTTCTCTAATGAAGACTGCAAGAATGCCAAGAAAGATTCCAAGCACACCACCTATGGCGAGTATGAGTTTTTTGTTCGGTTTGGAAGGCCTATTTGGCACCACAGCACTACTGATCACGCGAACATTATTAAGTGTACCTGCAGCACCTATCTTTACCTGTTCGTACTGGTTCAGGAGAGCCAAATAAGTAGCCTGTTTTGCCTGTCTTTCTCTCTCCAACTCGAAGAGCTTTTGCTCGATCGCTGGAATGGTTGAAACTTTCTTGAGATACTCATCTCTGATCTTTTCAACAGCTGACAAAGTTGCCTGTTGCACCTGAAGTTCTGTCTGCTTCAAAATCCAAGTGGTATACAGTTCAGAATAGGCTGGGTTTATCGTCTGAATCTCGGCACTGATCACTTTGCTGATTTCCTTTTGCAAGAGATCCTGGGTCTCTTCTATTTGTTTTTTTAGCGATATTACTCTTCTATCAGTCTCTGAATAAGTCTGAAGCAAGGCTGAGAGCTCTACTTGAAGATCAACAAGTTTTGAACGAAGCTGCTGCACAACGGGATTTGTACTGATTGTCTCAGATGATATGATCTTCTGATCAACCTTCTTGAGCATGTCCTCTGCTGCCTTGATGCCTGTTTTGGTTTGTTCTATAGAGACCTTTGCCTCATATACCTTTGCATCAAATTGCGCTATGCCCTCAACGAGTTTTGCCGCTTGATCACTCAATGAATATACCTGGTTCTCTTCTTTGAACTTTCTCAACTTGTCTTCCACATCTTTTAGCTCTTGTTCAATACGTGGAAGTTGCCTCTCTATGAAATCAGCACGAGCACTGTACTCATTCACGGTCAATCTACTTCGCAAATCCAGGTATATATCCACCAATGAGTTGACCACCTTTGCTGCAATCTCTGGATCTTGGTGCTCAGCTGTTACCTGTATTATCTTGGTGTTCTTGACATTTTCTATCTTCAACCATTTTTCACCAACTGTTTTGACAACATCTTCGACCAATACTTGTTTTTTACCCTTGAACAATTCCATCAGATTCAACTGTTCAATCAATTTCTCTATGTTTTGTCGAGTTTTCATCAACTCAATTTCTGTTGCAACATCCAGACCGCTGACACCAATCAGTTGGGTTACAGCACTTGGAATACTTATGGTAGGTTGACTGGTCTGTACAAGAAGCTGCGCACTTGCCTCATAGATTGGTTTTGTAAAGAACAGGAGATAGATCAGTGTTGCAAAACAGACCCCAAGAAAGGCTACAGCAAACCACAGGAAACGTCTTTTGAAGATTCTGAAGATATCTGATAGAGTGAGCTCTGTCATGTCGTTGTTCAACTTCTACCCCTCCTAAGGAAATAAGTACCAACTATTATTTAACCACACCCGCACCTCTCTGGTGCAAAATTCGTGTTAAACTCCATTCTTAGGAGGCGAATAAATGATTGCAGTAATCGGTAGCAACAATGTCGATCTTGTTGTCACTGTCGATCATTTTACAGAGGCTGGTGAGACCCAAAGATGCCTTGATTTTGAGAGATTCGCAGGCGGTAAAGGTGCAAATCAGGCGGTCGCATGCAGAAAACTCGGGGCTCAAGTTGCCTTTCTCACGTGTGTTGGAAACGATGGCAACGGGGAGTTTGCATACGAAACCCTTTCAAAGGTTAGTGTCGAAGGGTTCTCGGTTAAAACCGACGTGCCCAACGGATTCGCACTCATAGAGATAACGAAAAGTGGTCAAAACAGAATAATTATCTATCCGGGTGCCAATGCGCTACTCACCAAGCAGATACTCACAGAGAATCTACAGCAACTTTTGTCGTCAGATATCGTTCTTCTTCAAAATGAGATACCATTTGAAACCACTCTTGAAGCTGCGAAGATATTCAAAGAACACAGAAAATTTGTGATCTTTGATCCTGCTCCAGCCCAGAACATAGACGCGGAGATATTCAAATACGTCGACATTATAACCCCGAATGAATCAGAGATGGCCTTCTTGACTCGCACCGACGATGTAAATCACGGTGTTGAAAAACTGCTTGGCTCTGGCTGCAAAAATGTCTTGGTGAAGATGGGAGACAAAGGATGTTTCTTTAAGGGACAGATGGGTGAGATCTATCTGGAAGCTTTTAAGGTCAGAGCGGTGGATACAACTGCCGCAGGAGACATATTCAATGCAGGTTTTGCAGTTGAATTTGAAAGGACAAAGAATCTTCACAATTCACTCATCTTTGCAAGTGCAGCCGCGGCGATCAGTGTAACAAGGAAAGGCGCCCAGAGTTCGATACCAACTCGTAACGAAGTCATAGAGTTTCTCAAGGAAAGGGGTGTAGATATATGAAATTCGGCATAAGTTACTTTGGAAATAGAATGCCGTGGTACGTTGAGAAAGATCTTCAAATGCTGAAAGAAGCTGGTTTCAGCATTCTGGTGCACACATACAGTGAAAATGATTTCAAATTCTACGAAAAAACGATGAGGCGAATTGCACTATCAAGCAAAGAATTGGGATTTGAAATATGGGCTGACCCGTGGGGATGGGGTGGTGTGTTCGGCGGTGAAGCCTTCAGTGGTTTTCTCCAAAATAACATGAGTGAGGCCCAAGTTGGAAACGATGGAGAGCTAAAAGGCGCTGTATGCTTCAGATCTGAGAAATTCAAAGATTACATGAAAAGTTGGATTAACTCAGTTAAAGAATCGGGTTTTGATGCTATTTTCTGGGATGAACCGCATTTTCACATCCCCAATCCCATCACGGATTTTCCGCAGAACTGGACATGCAGATGTGAAAGATGTAAATCTGCCTTCAAAGATAGATATGGCTATGAAATGCCTATTGATTACAACCAGGATATATCAGATTTCAGGAATGACACGGCGGTTGAGTTTTTCAGTCAGATGACTGAGTATTCCAAACAGATCGGTTTGAAGAATGTCGTTTGCTTTCTGCCTTTGGAGACAGATCTATTCGGTATTAAAGATTTTGAAAGCATCGCGAAGCTTGATTCGATTGATGATGTTGGAACAGATCCCTATTGGTTTGCCTTCGGTCTTCCCATGAAACCATTTGTAGAAGAATCAGCGAAAAAAATCACAGAGATATCTCACAAATTCAAGAAAACTGCGCACATGTGGCTTCAAGGATTCAGGGTGCCGGAAAACAGAGAATCAGAATTGTCAGAGGGCTTCCGATTGATGAAAGAGCACAGAATAGATAAAGTGTTGTTCTGGGGAGTCTATGCATGTGAGCACATCAGCAGTATATCGCCTGATAACCCAGAAAAGACTTGGAGTACGATACTGAAAATCGTAAAGGATGAGAAAAACAATGAAATATGAGATGGTCTATTTTGATCTGGACAACACATTGCTTGACTTTTCTCGATCAGAAAAGGAGTCTTTGTGCTGTGTATTGGCAAAATACGGGTATGATCTCACCGATGAACAAGTTCAGCTATACGTTCAGATAAACAAGAAGTGGTGGCAGGCCTTTTCAGTTGGCTCATACAGTAAGGAATACATAGTTGTTGCGAGGTTTGAAGAGTTTCTTGAAAAGATCAAAGCGAATGATCTTTTACCAGATGTGATTGCCCAAGAATATCTTGAGAAGCTTTCAAATACAGCATATTTCATGGAAGGTGCTGAGCAATTTCTTGAAAAAATGAAAATCATGGGGCAGAGAATGGCAGTGTTAACCAATGGGGTTGAGAAGGTTCAAAAGGGTAGAGCGAAACTACTTGATCTTGACAGATTTGTCGAATTCATACTAACTTCCGAAAAGGTGGGGAAACCAAAACCTGATCCAGCTATATTTGTGATGGCTTCTCAGATCAGCGGCGTTAGTCTCGCCAATTCAATTTATGTTGGCGATGATCTTGCGGTTGATTACGAAGCTGCGAAAAATGCCGGAGTGGATTTCATACTTTTCGATCCATCCGGCACTTACAGAGATGGTGATTTCACAACTGTGACAACTTTCAACGAGCTTTACACAGCTTTATGCGTGTGAATTGATCCAGTTGAAAACATGCTCCGTTACAAACTTTATTGTCCTCTCTTCAAATGGTGAGGACAGTTTGGCGACATTCAGGAGCTTGGTGAATGGGAGACTCCCACCCGTGTCGCACAGATTCACATAATCTCTGAACGCACTTTCTTTATCAGTTAAAGACCTGATCCAGAACTGAAAGGCACATATCTGGGCAAGTACATAATCGATGTAGTAAAACGGGTCTTCAAATATGTGCCCCTGCTGATGCCATCTCCCACCGTTTTCGAGGAATTTGTTCCCATCATAGTCAATCTCGGGCATGTAGGTCTTTTCTATTTCACGCCACAACTTCCTTCTCTCTTTTGGCGTAGCATTTGGAGTCTCATAAACATAGTGCTGAAACTCATCTACACAAACTCCATATGGGATGAAATTCAGAGCACCCCACAGATGTACAAGCTGAGCCTTTTGTGCCTTTTCACCATAGAAGTATTCCATCCAAGGCCAGGCAAAAAACTCCATGCTCATTGAATGTATTTCACATGCCTCAAGAGTGGGCCAGTGGTACTCTAAGATATCAAAGTGTCTACTTCTGTAAACCTGAAAGGCGTGGCCTGCTTCATGTGTTAATACTTCCACGTCGTGCTCCGTGCCGTTAAAGTTGGCAAAGATGAAGGGAGATTTGTAATTGACCACAAAGTTGCAGAAACCACCTGGGTATTTCCCATCACGGCTCTTGAGATCTAACAATTCATTTTCAAGCATGAAATTGAAAAACTCTGCCGTCTCGTTGGACATCTCTTCATACATCTTTTTTGCCCTTAAGACAATCTCATCTTCATTTCCCATAGGTCTTGGGTTACCTTCTCTCAAGATAACCGACAGATCATAATATTTCAACTTTCCTACACCAAGTTGTTCAGCCTGTTTGTCGCGGAGTTTAGTCACAACAGGAACTAAGTGTTCTTTGATTGCCTGCCTTAGATTTTTCACCATCTGTGGATTGTAGTCTGAACGAGTGAGTCTGTCGTATCCAAGCTGAACAAAGGAATCATACCCAAGTTTATGGGCTATCTTTGTTCTGAGCTTGACAAGTCGATCGTATATTTCATCAGATTTCTCTTCGTTTGATGAAAAGAAAGAATACAAGGCTTCTGAGGCTTGTTTTCGCACAGTTCGGTCAGCCGAAAGCGCGAATGCACGCAGTTGAGGAATAGTGAGTTTCTTCCCATTGAATTGAATTTGAGCAGATGAAACCAGTTCGGCATACTGAGTTGAAAGTTTGTTTTCTTGAATCAGATCTTCCAAAATCTCTGGCTTGAAGGTCTTAATAGCAAGATTTGCAATGCTGAAAAGTTGTTTTCCATATACATTTTCAAGTTCATCTTTGAATTTTGAATCAACAAGTGCCCTGTAATAATCGTTGACAAGACCATCCATCACAGGGCTTGCACTGTCAAAATAATCCTTTTCCTTTTTGTAGAATTCGTCTTTTGTGTTCATACAAAAACGTATCATGCAAATAGCATGAGCTGTGGAGAAATCCTCCCTGATCCTGTTGATCTTCTCAACACATTCTTTTGCTTTTTCGGCGCTGTTTGCCCTCTCGAGTTGTTCAACCTGTTCTTTGAACTGGCTTTGAATCTGGGTTAGATCAGGCCTCTTGTAAACGAATTGAGAAAACTTCACAAAAACACCTCCTTGTCTTTTTAATTGTACATCTTCAAAATCCTACATGCGTGATATATTATTCTCAAGAACAATGATATAGTATTCAAGGTGAGAAAAATAGGAGGATGACAAATGCTTAGAACTCACACATGTGGCGAACTCAGAATTCAAGATGTTGGTAAAAAGGTTATCTTGGCTGGATGGATCGACAGAATCAGAGATCTTGGTGGTGTTAAATTCATAATGTTAAGAGACCGATACGGTCTCACTCAAGTTGTTCTGTCTTCGGAGAGCCAAGTGGAACTCCGCAGAGAATCTGTTGTACAAATTGAAGGTGTTGTCAGAGAAAGGCCAAAGGAGACGATAAACAGAGATCTTCCCACAGGAGAAGTAGAAGTAGTCGCTGAAAAGATAACTGTCTTTTCATCACCAATCAGGGATCTTCCGTTCTATCCAGGCGAAACAAAGCTTCCTTCAGAGGATGTCAGATTGAGGTACCGCTATATTGATCTTCGAAGAAAAGAAGCAATGGACAAGATCATAGTTAGACACAATGTTGCCCAGGCTGTGCGGAATTACCTGAGTTCGCAGGGTTTTGTAGAAGTTGAAACACCATTTCTGACAAAGAGCACCCCCGAAGGAGCAAGAGACTTTCTGGTTCCATCGAGATTGAAACCAGGCACATTTTATGCTTTACCTCAATCTCCTCAGCTTTTCAAACAACTTTTGATGGTTAGCGGTTTAGACAGGTATTTTCAAATTGTGAGATGCTTTCGCGACGAAGACCTTCGAGCCGACAGACAACCGGAGTTTACGCAAATTGACATAGAGATGTCCTTCAATACAAGAGAAGACGTGTTGCAAGTTACCGAGAGCATGCTCAGGCATGTTTTCAAACAGGTGCTTGGACTCGAGCTTTCAGGGAAATTGGATCGTCTTACGTATGATTACTGCATGAACACCTACGGTTCAGATAAACCGGATCGCAGACTTGGAATGGAATTCAAAGATGTGAGTGATTGTTTCAAAGATGCGAATTATCACATTGTGTCGAATGTATTGATACAAGGTGGTGTAGTTAAAGGTTTTGCGATAAATGATTTTTCCGAGAAGATGACACGGAAGCTCGCCGATGAATTGGACGAAGTTGCCAAATCCCTTGGTCTTGGTGGAATTATGTGGTTTGCAGTTGACCAAAACGACACATTGCGCGGCTCAGCCTTGAAACATCTTGAAAAGAACTACAAAGAAATTATGGAAAAACTATCAATGCGTGCAAAAGATGTCTTCATCCTCGCAGTTGGCAGAAACAGTAGTGTGAACATCGTACTTGGTGAAATCAGAAAGATCCTTGGTGAAAGATTCTTCTCCCATTTGAAAACGGGTTTTGACGTCTTCTGGGTAATAGATTTCCCCATGTTCGAGTACAGCGAAGAGGAGAACAGATTTGTTGCACAGCACCATCCATTCACAATGCCTAATTTGGAAGATCTTGAAAAATACAAAGATAGCGATCTTTCAAAGATTAGGGCACAATCTTATGACATTGTCATAAATGGTTTTGAAGTTGGATCTGGAAGTGTTAGAATTCACAATGCCGAACTTCAGAGGGAAGTCTTCAAACTCATGCAGTTGTCTGAAGAGGAAATCAGAATAAAGTTTGGTTTCTTGCTCGAAGCCTTTCAATATGGCGCACCACCTCATGGTGGTATTGCACTTGGATTGGACAGATTGGTGGCGATAATATGTAACGTGTCTTCAATTAGAGATGTGATAGCATTTCCGAAAACCTCAAGTGGAGTGTGCCCACTAACAGGAGCACCCGATGTTGTAAATGAGAGGCAATTAAAGGAACTCAAGATAAAAGTTGGAGGCGATTGATCATGAACGATGTAACCGTAAAATTCGAACAGGCAAAGTCGAAATTGATCTGCAAAATCGAAGGTGACTTTGACGCATACCACTCTGCTGATATCAAAAAGATGATCAAAGAGCAGATGGAAAAGTCAAACAACACTAAGATTGTCCTGGATATGTCGAATGTGCCTTATATTGACAGCGCCGGCCTTGGCACAATGGTATCACTTTTGAAAGACGCCAGAAATCTTGACAAAGAGCTAATACTCTGTTCGTTGAGGCAGAATGTAAAACGCATCTTTGAGATGACGAGGCTTGACAAAGTCTTCAAAATCGTTGATGTTGTGGAGGAGGCATGAATTGAAAGAGTTTATAGTCGCAATAGATGGACCTGCTGGCTCTGGGAAGTCCACCGTTGCAAGACTCGTAGCGGCCAAGCTGAGAATGAACTATCTTGACACTGGGGCTATGTACAGAGCAGTTGCTCTGTATTTGAACTCGAAAAACCTTTCGCCTTCAGATGATTTGACAGATGTGCTTGATGAAATAGAGTTTCATTACAAAGATGGTAGTCTGTACTTGAACGGGATGAAGGTCTCTGAGCAGATAAGAACTGCCCAAGCTGGTAAATTAGCCTCAGATTTCGCTGTGAACCCAGCCGTACGCTCAAAGTTGACTGAACTTCAGCGCGCTATATGCAAGCAAGGGAAATTCGTCGTTGAAGGTAGAGACATAGGAACAGTTGTTGTGCCACATGCTCAGGTTAAGATCTTTCTCACTGCATCATTTGAAGAGAGAGTTAGAAGAAGACTCAAAGAATTGCAAGAAAAGGGAACAATTCTTACATTTGAGCAAGTGGCAGAGCAAATAAAACTCAGAGACGAACAAGATTCAAAAAGATCTCTCGCTCCATTGAAACCTGCCGAAGATGCCACAGTACTGGATACAACGAATAAAACTATAGAACAAGTCGTAGAAGAAATCTGTGAGATTGCGCTCAGGAGGATGAACTGTGAAAGTAATCGTTGCTGATGATACAGGCTTTTGCTTTGGCGTTCAGCGTGCCTTGCAGATGATTGACTCAAAGATCGAAAGTCAGGAAAAGATATACACACTCGGAGATGTGGTTCACAACAAATCGGTCATAAACTCGCTTGAAAGAAAGGGAGTTAAATCGATACAAGATGATATACCACATGATGCGAAGAACTCAGTTCTGGTGATACGGGCTCACGGGGTACCGAAGGAACAACTCGAACAGATGAAGAAATCCTTCAAAACCGTTGTAGATGCGACCTGCCCAATCGTGATGAACTTGTTCAAAACGGCAGAACAAATGAACGAACAAGGTTACAAGATCATAGTGTTTGGCAAGAGAGATCATCCAGAGATGGTAGCCCTGATTGGTTATGTGAAGAGCGCCGTGGTAACTGTCGAACCAGTTCCTTTGGGTGTGAAAAGCTGTATCTTATCGCAAACAACGATGTCGTCGGAAGAGTTTCACGACTTTGTCAAGAAGTCGGTTGAAATCTCACACTTTAAAGAACTCAGGATCATCAATACCATATGTGATGTGACAGCAGAAAGGGAGTTGCAGGCGCGAAGAATAGCAAAAGAAAGTGACCTTGTGATTGTCCTTGGAGGCAAGAACAGTTCAAATACCTGCAAGCTTGTGAGAATAACCGCAGAAACAACCAGGACTGTACACATTGAAGATCCATCAGAGGTTGATAAAATCGATTTACGTGATATAAAAACAGTAGGTATTATTACTGGCACTTCAACGCCTCAAGAAGATGTAAAAACACTCACCGAAAAAATTCTCAATAGGAGGGAAAAGGAATGAGCGAGAATAACGAAAAGATGGAGAACTTCCAAGATTACCTTGATTTTGTCGAGAACACACCGGGTCAAGTTGTGGAGGCAACTGTAACAAGGATAAATCCTGCTGAGGGTATCTCCGTTGACTTTGGCGGCAAAGGAGAGGGAATGATACTTCAAGCCGAACTGGTCCACCCAGCTGCCAGTTACAAGATAGGGCAGAAGATCAAAGCTCAGATTCTTAAGATCAACGACGAAGAAGGATATGCACTTCTTTCCGAGAAAAGACCATTTGTAAGAGAAATGAGAGCTCTGTTGAAAAAGGCCTATGAATCAAAAACACCGATCAAAGGTAAAATAACTCAAGCTATTCCAGGTGGGTATCTGGTCACGATCTATGGAATCTTCGATGCATTCTTGCCTGGTTCTCAATCTATGCTCAGAAAAGATCAAAAAATCCCAGAAAAAGAGATGGACTTCCTGGTAGTGGAATATTTCGCAGACCGAAAACGGCAGCGAATCGTTGTTTCAAGAAAAGCCTTGATTGATGAGGCAAAAGAAGAATTCTTCAAAACGCACAAGGTGCAAGACGAAATCGAAGGCACCGTTGAGCAGATCACAGACACGCATGCAACAATCGACTTCGGTGTGGTAAAAGGCTTTTTGCCAAGATCTGAAATCTCTCATGATCCATCACTCTCTGTTGCAGATGTGCTCAAAAAAGGTGAAAAGGTAAAGGTGAAGATAATCGATTTGGATCAAGCCAAATCGTCACTCACCGTCAGCCTAAAGGCATTAGAACCCGATCCTTGGTCAAAGGTTGTGGAGAAGTATCCGGTTGGAACGGTCATTCAAGGCACAGTGAAGAGCATCCTGCCTTTCGGAGTGTTTGTCAATCTTGAACCCGGTCTTGATGGTCTAATACACATCTCAGAGATCTTTTGGGGCAGTAAAAAGGCCGATCTTCACAAGTATTTCAAAGTTGGGCAGATCGTTCAAGCAGAGGTCGTTGAACTTGATAGTCAAAAACGAAGGATATCACTCAGTTACAAAAAAGCAAAGGGAGATCCATGGGAAAACATAAACGAAAGGTATCCTGAAGGAAGTGTCGTCAGTGGAATCGTGCAGAGAATTCTCTCAACGGGGATTATTGTCGAAATAGAAGACGGCGTCAGCGGTTTTGTGCCGAAATCAGAGTTGTCTTGGAACAAGATAAAAGACCCGTCTGAAGTTTTCCAAGAAAAACAGAAGGTTGAAGTCAAAGTCATCTCGGTTGATCAACAACAGAGGAGGATGAGACTCAGTATAAAACAGTTGATGCCAGATCCTTGGGAAGAGGTACTGACAAAATTGACTGAAAACTCTGTTGTGAAAGCAACAGTCAAATCAAAAGTCAATTCCGGGTTCATCGTATTCTTAAAGGATTTCTCTGTCGAGGGGCTGATGCCCTCAGGACATGCGCCTGAAGATCTCAAAGAAGGAGATGAACTGGAAGTCCTCGTCCTGAGATTGATTCCCGAGAGAAGAAAGGTACTGGTGAGTCAAAAGAAACTCGAAGAAAAGAGAGCCTATGAAGAATACAAGAGCAAGATAGACGAGAAACAAAATCAAAGGACACTTGGTGATAGGATGAAAGGCTGATGGGTGTTGTTGTCATCGCAGGCAGAACCAATGTTGGAAAATCAACACTTTTCAACAGATTGATAGGTAAACGCAAGGCAATAACAGAGAAAATCGACGGTGTCACTCGTGACTCCATAAAAGGTCTCGTCTTTTATGACGAGACCGTTTTTACATTGTATGATACCTGTGGCATTTTCGAAACAACTGACGACCCGATTCTCTTGGCTATGAAGAATAAAGCCTTTGAGACCTTCCGGCAGGCAGACTTGATATTGTTCGTCGTCGACGGAAGAAACGGTATCACCTCCGATGATGAGTATGTTGCATCCCAACTGAGAAAACTCGGCAAAAGAATTATCCTGGTGGTAAACAAGGTTGAGAACATCTCCGTCGTTGAAAAGAACATGGCTGATATACTCAGACTTGGTTTTGAGGATTACGTACTTGTCTCGGCACAGCACGGGAACAACGTGGACGAACTGCTCGAAAAGATAGTGAAAATTCTCAAAGACGAGGGCACTTCATCTGAAAAACCACCGCAAGAATCAATGCCTGCTATCGCAATTGTCGGCAAACCGAATGTGGGAAAATCATCTCTGTTCAACGCGCTGGTAGGTCAAGATCGTGCGACTGTCACTTCGATCCCGGGGACAACAAGAGATCCTATCGACGAGACGGTGTCTCTGTCCGGCAAGAGTTTTACCTTTGTTGACACCGCTGGTATGAGACGAAAAAGCAGAATTCAGAGGAAGACAATCGAGTACTTCAGCGTCAGCAGAACGATTGACGCTATAGAATCCGCAGACATAGTTTTGCTCGTTATGGACGCGACAGAAGGGATAACACAGCAAGACAAGAAGATCGCAGATCTCATTTTGAGCAACGGCAAAGCCCTGGTCTGTGTTATGAACAAATTCGACCTGAGTAACATCTCCAAAAAGGATTATGAGGCTATTTATCTTTCACAGATGCCTTTTGCAAGTTTCTGTCGTCTTGTTTTCACAAGTGCTACTAACAAAACAGGTATAAGGCAACTGATCGACGCCATCCTGGAAGCATATGAATCGTACTCAAGAAAGATTCCACAGGAAAAACTGAGCAAGCTCGTGTCCCAACTTTCTTTGCTCTCACCAAACCTTTCAAGAGGAGAACTCAGAGTATACTCCATCAGGCAGATGAAGATAAAACCACCGAAATTCATCGTTCAGGTGAACAAGAAGAACCTGGTGAACGAAAGTACCAAGAGGACTTTGCAAAAACTCATCAGAGAAACCATCGATCCATTCACAGGTACACCTTTGATGATGGACTTCAAAGGCAGGGAGAGAAAATGACCTATTTTCTGGTCGGATTGGTCTGTTATCTTTGTGGGTCGGTACCGTTCAGCTATCTGCTCCCAAAAATGAAAAAAGTGGATGTCAGAAAGGTAGGAAGTGGCAACGTTGGTGGTACGAACGCCCTGAGAGCAGCGGGTCCCATTCTTGGGATCGCCTCGATGGTCCTTGATGCCGTGAAGTCCTTTGTTCCGGTACTGATTGTTTCACATATCTTCAACCAAGATCTTTATTACACTGGAATTGCGGCGATAAGTGCGGTGATCGGCCACGATTTTCCAATCTTTTTGAGATTCAAAGGTGGAAAAGGTGTTGCAAGTACAACCGGTGTCTTTTTTGCTCTGGTCCCGGTTTCTGGTTTTGTGTTTCTGGCAAGCTGGCTCTCGATAGTATTGTGGACAGAGTATGTCTCACTTGGTTCCATAATTGGCATGTATGCAGCCTCTTTAGTGGCATACTTTTTTAGCAAGGATTTTGCCGTGCTTTTTGTATTGCTTGCGACACTATCTACGTTGAGACATGCTGAAAACATAGAAAGACTCTTAAAACACTCTGAAAGAAAAACGAATTTGATCGAAATGTTCAAAAAGAGGCGTTGAAAATGAAAAAAACACTCTGCTTGCTTGTCATAGTTATCATTTCGACAGCGATTTTTCCAATAATCAACGAAGAGCAGGCACGAGAGCTTTTCTCACAAGCACTGTCTCTTTGGTATGAGGGAGATGTGATCAAAGCAAGATCACTAATGGACGAAGCACTGTCTGGCTTGATATATGTTTCTGACATACCGGAGTTTTGGTTCTTCACTTCGAAGATCGATATAGATATGCGCGCGGTAGAAAAGGCACAGGAAGATCTCAAGACCATTCTTGTAATAAGCCCTGGCAAATCTGAAGTACTGTCGGTTTTGAAGGAAATTGAGACACTTCAAAAGCCTTTGGAATTCTCCACACCCACGGTTTTCAACGAGCTCATAACATTTTCCGGTTTTCAGAAAGGAACAGAGTACTTTTACACGCCAAATGCCGTGGCATTCTTAGGAGATTCTTTGGTCATTGCCGATAGAGCGAATAAGAGGCTTATTTTGACTCGCGAAGGAAACTACCAAATCTTCAAGACAAATATAACTCCAAACAGCCTATCGATATCTCCCTCGGGTCAGTTGTACATCGCTGGTGATGGGAAATTGTTCGAGTACGATCTTGAAAACCAGTCGGAGAAGATCATCTATGAAGGCATGGTAAATCCTATACTTGCAGGCTTTGATAGAATTGGCAGACTCTGGGGTGCTGATGTCGACAGAGTTTTTGTATACGACGGTAAATCCGTGAGTTTCTCCTATCTGGATGATTTTTCCATTATCAACGACATCGAACTGACACCTTATGGTTTCTGGATTCTGGATGTTATGAAAAATCAGCTGAACTATTTCGATTTTTCTTTCAAGAAGATCAAATCTTACTCTTCATATAACGCGTGGTCCTTCGAGGTAAGTATTCATTCAGATCCGATCATCATTACCAAGGATGAAAAACTCGCCGTTATTCTTGAAGATGGCCTTCACGAGTTTTGCCAACTGCCGAGTGGGACAGTTGCCTTTGAATACCTTTATCCTTACCTGATACTGATGAACTGGAAGCAAAACACAGTCAGTATTCAACCTATGAAATCACAAGAGCCAGTCTTGGTCAAAATCGACAGTCTTGCCTTTGAGAACGACAACATCAATCTGTCTGTTAGGGTAGAAAATGTCTTTGGTGAAACCATACCTTATGTGAAGGATTTCTTAGAGGTTCGGGAAGGTGGAGGACCCGTATTTTTCAACGCTGTTGTTACACACGAAAAATTGCAGTGGCTTAAGGCAGATCAGGGTTTTTTCGAAAAGACACTGCCATTCATCAAAAGAGGAGCGGCATACGGTATTCTCTTTCAAGATTTGCCAGATAACTGGAGAAGGACGGATATCGTTACACTGCGTGGGAAAAATGCGAAGATCTTCACATCTTCGCCCGCTAATGATTTTGTAATTCTCAGCGGTGGTGCTGGTTTGGTCAGCTCACCTGTTGATCTATGGCAAATTGTATGGAAGATCACCTTTGCACGAAGAAAACCACTCCCATCAGAGATAACACCTGTGACAGTGCAGATGAGATTTGGAGACGAACTTTATTCAGACACGATTTACTACACAAGAGGACTGATCAAATGAACTTCGAAGAACTATTCAAAAAGGCTTACGAGGCAGTTGAAAAAGGTGAACTGCAGAAAGCTGAGGAGCTTTACAAACAATGCTTGGAATTGAACCCAGTTCCTGAGATTTGGAACAATCTGGGTAATGTTTACAGAAGAATGGAAAGAAACGCAAGGGCGATAGAGTGTTATCAAAAGGCGATCGAATTGTCCAAAGGTTATGCGCCAGCCTATGTCAATTTGGCATCTGCACTTTTGAATCTTGAAAGGTACGACAACGCCAAACTTCTACTCCTCAGAGCGATTCAGATCGGTATGAAAGATCAGAGAATCACTGCCATGCTTATAGTTTGTCATCTTGCCCTGCAGGAATTCATAGAAGCTGTTGAGCTGTACACTTTGAATATGAATGACACGACGCTAATTGAAGAACTCAATGAATATGGAGTACTTGAAAAACTCGAAAGTCTTAGAAGAGAATGGAAGAAACCTTAGGATTCATCAAAGAAGATTCTCAGAAGCATTGGGTCTATCTTTTCTCTCAAGATTCGCTTGAGTTTTTGCACAGTATTATCCACCTTTTTGAAATTGACACCAAGTTCTTCTTCTATTTGTTCATAACTCGTACCGTCCATCCACATCTGGACTATCTGGACTTCCAGTTCAGATAGGTGTTCATTTATCCTCTCCATGATGATACTCACAATCGCCTGTTTTGCAGTGGAGAACGAAAGATCCTCAAAGGAATATCCCGTCTCATCAGAATCTTCGCTGGTCAGTAGATCGACACTGACTGCATCCGTCAGCATTCTATTCTTCTTCCGATTTAAGAAGGTAAGGAAGGATTTCAGTTCAGATTCAATACTCCTCCAGGCAAAGGAGGAAAAACCACTCTTGTCCGGTTGATAGTAATAAACAGCCTTGATCAAACCAACCAATCCATTCTGTACCAGATCCTGAAACTCAGCCCATGGTGCATAGTATTTTGCAGATATCTTCATCACCATTGGATAATATTTCTCAACCAGAAGGTCAAGGGCTTCTTTCAGACCAGCCTGTGCAAGATTAACAAGTTCCTCGGCCCTCTTTGTTCTCAAACGATACTTTATGTTCAAAACTCAAACCTGCCTTTTCAGCATCAAAGCGAGTTCACCTATATTTTGCAGAACCAAATCTGGTTCCACTTCGACCTTCTTCAAATCTTCCAAAGTGCTCTCCCCAGATAGGACAAGAATGGAAAAAATACCTGATCTCTTGGCAAACTCCATGTCTGTGTAAAGCCTATCACCGACCATTGCGATCCTCTCTGGCTCTACACCGGTCTTTTCCACGATCATTTTCAGCATCAGCGGATTTGGCTTGCCTACAATGAAATCTGGCTTCCTGCCTGTGGATCGTTCTATCAAAGATATGAACGACCCCGCGTCTGGTAGTGGGCCATCAGCAGATGGGCAATTTATGTCCGGATGTGTGGCTATGTAATCAACCCCTTTTCGGATGAAAAGACAACCAAGAGCCAGTTTCTCATAATTGACCTCGGTGTCATATCCAAGAACTACAACCTGCGGATCAGTCTTGGCAACGATATGTCCATAACCCTCAAAAGTTCTAACCAGTGATTGCGTACCTATTACAAAAATCCTCGCAGACCCATATCTTCGTTTTATGAAAATCGCAGTTGCTTCACCCGATGTAAAAACATCCGATGCATCGACGTCAACTTCTAGTCTTCTGAGTTTGTCAGCGTACTGTTTGCTATCTTTGGAAGAGTTATTTGTCAAAAAGAGAAATCTTTTACCCTGGCTTCTAACAGTCTCCACAAAATCCATCGCACCCGGCAGAAGACTGTCACCTAAGTAGAAGGTCCCGTCCATGTCAAGCAAGAAGAGTGCGATTCTTTCAAGAGACAAATTCATCACCTCATAAGATACAATACCAGAACATATCCTACTGGTCAAAGGGAAGACAAATCAATCTTTCGGGCAGGAGTTAAAACAGGAATATCCTGAGATGCTCACAAACAAAAGAGATAGGTCAGACTACGAAGTAAACTGTATCTGATAGAGCTTGTAGTAAACACCCCTTCTGGAAAGCAAATCGGTGTGTCTACCCTCTTCTGCAACTCTGCCGTCGTGAATAACCACTATTCTGTCTGCACCTTTTACGGTCGAGAGTCTGTGTGCGATCATTATGACAGTTTTGTCCTTAGAGAGTTCTCTGACAGCTGTTTCAATTCTCGATTCCGTATCTACATCTATGTTGCTCGTTGCTTCGTCCAAGATCAGTATTCTCGCGTCGAACAAAACCGCCCTTGCCAAAGCTATGAGCTGTCTTTCTCCAGCCGACAAAGTGGAACCTCGCTCGATTATTTTCGTATAAATCCCTTCGCTGAGCTTCTGTACTATATCATACGCGTACACCTTTTTGAGTGCTTCAACAACCTGTTGCTCATCGTATTCCTGATAAAACAATCTGATGTTGTCAAGAATCGTTCCAGAGAAGAGTATCACATCCTGCGGAACAGTGGCTATCTGCTTTCTGATCTTTCTCAAATCGTATTCGAACATATTCTTCCCATCAATCAGAATCTCACCCTTTTGAGGAACATACATCCCGTTAACTAAATTCATCAGAGAAGTCTTGCCTGCTCCGGTTTCACCAACCACTGCAGTCAGCTCACCAGGTCTGAAGGAGATATTTATGTCCTTGAGCACCCACTTTTCTGAATCGTAGCTGAACCAGACATTCTCAAATGCGAGCTCCCCTTTGAGAATTTCCCCATTGTCCTTCGGATCACCCAGAGGTTCGGGCTTCTCGTCCATGAGCGTGAATATTTTTTCGCAGGACGCAACCGTGTTCTGAACAATGTCGTACTTTTCCGATATGTCACCCAAAGGCCTCATGAAGGTGTCTACATAAGCCACAAAGGCATAGAGTTCACCAAACTGAATCGCACCACCCATTATGTACTTGGAGCCGAACCAGATTATGGTACTCAGAGCAAAGTAGTGAATGAAGTCAATAAAAGGCCTGAAGATCCCAAAGACATAAAGCTGGTTTATCAGAGATTTGTATAAGTCCTTGTTCACCGTGTCGAATTCCTTTGATTTGTAATCTTCTGCCAAAAAAAGCTTGATCACACTTATTCCACTTATGTGCTCAGCAAGGTAGGCGTTGACACGAGCGAGATTTGTTCTCACTTCTTTGTAGACCTTCAGATCGAAGTATCTGAACAAGACCATAGCAACAACGATTATTGGAAACACAAAACTCACGTTCACAAACAACTTTGTACTTATCTTTAACATGAAGTATATTACCCCAGCCAGTAGAAAGACATCTTTGACCATAGAGGTTATGACACTGGAAAAAAACTCCTGGATGTTCTGCGTGTCATTGACAATTCTTGTATTTATTCTTCCGGAGGGATTCTTGTCGAAAAAGGACATCGGCAGGTCGAGGACCTTCCTGTACAATTCACTTCTCACATCGTAGACAATCTTGTTTCCAAGAAATGATGTCAGATAAGTGCTGGCATATCCCAGCAGAAACTGAAGGCCTACGACACCCAGTAGCAAGAATGCCATGGTTGAAACGCCGCTGATCCGTTGTTCGAAGCTGAGCGAGCTGTTGTTTACGTAACCATCTATCGCCTTTCTAACGATCTGAGGTGGCAAAAGATCAATCACCGCCGCCACCAGAACTATCATTATTGCAAGCACAAAGAACCAGAAATATGGCTTTGCATAACCCAAGAGTCTTTTCAAGTTTTTTTCACCTCTGTGTTGTTAGACTCACGAATTATTTTACTACTTTATCTTGAGATGAAAAAACCTGATTTTCCCAAATTGATCGTGAAAGAATGAAACTTTTCCAAAAAAACTGAGTTTCTCCATCCAGTCTCTTTGTTCTGGGGAGAATTCCATTACCACGTGCTTATTTTCCAGCAAAGATATTTCCTTGAAAAACTGCCTGTAAAAATCAAGCCCATCTTCTCCTGCAAACAGCGCATCAAGTGGCTCTTCCAAAACATCTTTTGAAAGCGTTGCATTTGTTGAAACGTATGGTGGATTTGAAACAATCAAATCTATCTTGTCTATGAAAGGTCTAACGGGTTCCAAAAACGCACCTTTCAAAAAGTTGATTTTCGCCCCAAGTCTTTGTGCATTCTTCTGGGCAAGCAAAAGTGCCTTCTCGTTGATGTCGGTTGCATAGACTTCACAATTACTGTTGAGTGCAACGGCGACTGCAATTGCCCCCGAACCTGTCCCAATGTCAACAATGGTCTTCAGCTTTTCGCGTTCGATCAATTCTAAGACCAGATCAACCAAAACTTCTGTCTCAATTCTCGGTATGAAGACACCTTGTTCTATGCAAAGTTCCAATCCATAGAAGTGACATTTCTTGGTTATGTACTGCAGGGGAAAACCATCATGTCGAAGTTGTACAAGATCAAGTACCCTCTTTGAGAATTCATCTTCAATTTGCTCTTCAAATGAAAGCAATATCCTTTCTTTCGTAAGGCCTGTAACGGCTGACAAAACCAAAAGTGCCTCCGTTCCCGGTGAATCGGAGGCACCACTGAGCATCTTCTTTGACAGACTGTATAGCTCTCTAAGAGTCATATGCCAAATCTTTTTCGCAACTCCTCGTTCATTCTATCAGGCGTCCATGGTGGGTCAAAGGTCAGATCGATCTTGACATCCTTGACGCCCTGTATTTCACGTACCTTATCCTCAGCATCTTGCAGAATCATTCCCGCCAGCGGGCAGGCAGGTGTTGTCATAGTCATCGTAATTTTCACATTATCCTGTTGATCTATGTCTACATCGTAAATAAGCCCCAAACTCACAACATCTAATCCAAGTTCAAAGTCTATAACGTTCTTCAAAGCTTCCAAAACCTGATCCTTTGTGATCATATTTATCTCCCTTCAAAGACTTTCAATCAGATTTGTGAGCAATTCCACATGACCCATTTCCTCTTTAACAATCAAATCTATCTTGTCTTTACCCAGACCTTCTGGAATAGATTCTTTTATACCCAAGTAAAATATTATCGAATCCTTTTCCAGATCAATGGCTATCCTCAAGAGCTCTGTTACTGAGCGCACATCCTTGAATTTGATGGTTGGATCAGCTCTGAGGTCAAAAACCTTGCTGTTAGCAATCGATTGCAAATATACAGCAGCTTCGCCGGAAGGATCGAGAAACTGCGCGATCTCTCTCTCCTTCTTAGCCACCTCAAGTCTCATGGCGTGAAATCTCTTTTCGTGTTCCTTTTCCATATCTGCAAGCTTTAGGAAAATTGATTTCTTAGAGTACTCTGGGAACATCTCTGCAGCCTTTGTGTAGAAATTCGCACCATTTCTTTCTATCTGCTCTGCGATCTCAAAGACTTCATCGATGTTGAACATCTCATCACTCCCTCTTGGCAAGTTCTCTGTCCATCATTATTATACCAACAGGGCTGTCTTTTATCTTTTCAAATGTCTGAACAATCTTCGATGCATTTGCCTCTTCCTCGATCTGCTCGTTCACAAACCACTGCAAGAACACATAAGCGGCGCGATCGTTTTCCCTTTCTGCCAGCTCCACGAGGTTATTTATGCTCGCTGTGACTTTTTGTTCGTGCTCATAAACATGTTTGAAGACCTCAAATGGGTCTTTCCATTCTTTAACTGGTTTCTCCAAACCAAATAATTCCACTCTTCCTCCGCGTTCATTTATGTGTTCATAGAATTTCATGGCATGTTTGAATTCTTCTTTTGCCTGCACCTTCATCCAGTGTGACATTCCTTCAAGATTCTGTGAATCAAAGTATGCAGCCATAGAAAGATACAAATATGCGGAATCCAGTTCCTTTTTGATCTGCTCGTTAAATGCCTTCTGGATAGTTTCTTTTATCATCTTGCCATCCCTCCCATTCATATTTTAAACCCCCGAGCGGTGTCGGGGGCATACGAATCATATTTTCTTGTGGCATAGCCACCAATCGAGACACTCGTGCTGTTCCTTTCTTTTCATGGCTTCTTCGATATTGGTTGGTGGTGGAACTATTACATCGTCTTTGAACAGCTCGTTGTTTGGCCAGTTCGCTGGTATAGCGACCTTGTTTTCGTCGGCCACTTTGAAAGCCTTAACTATTCTAACTATCTCGTCGATGTTTCTACCGACTTCTTGAGGGTAATAGAGGATCGTGCGAATTACTCCATTCGGATCGATCACAAAGACAGCCCTGACCGTATTGCTACCCTTTGCAGGATGAACCATTCCAAGCGTTTCAGCTACTTTTCCGGTGTCTGCTATAATTGGGAACTCGATTTGCACGCCTATCTTTTCTTTGATCCACTCAACCCACTTGATATGCGAGAACACTTGATCAACGCTCAAACCGATGAGTTCAGCTCCAAGTTTTCTAAATTCGTCATACCTCTTTTGGAAACCCACAAACTCCGTTGTGCACACAGGAGTGAAATCAGCAGGATGACTGAAAAGTACCAACCACTTTCCCTTGTAAGCATCTGGAAGTTTCATCTTACCATGTGTTGTAAGAACCTCCATCTCTGGAAACTTCTCTCCTAATAGTGGTATACCCATCATGTTCACCTCCAGGTAAAGTATAGCACAAGCAGAAATTGCTTTCTGTGGTAAATTCATTTTGTTTCTTTTATATTATACAAAGTTAATCTGTGACACCGAACCAAAGTTGATAACCCACGTCAAGTGATTTCTCACTTCATTTGATTGAGTATACTCATGTCCTCGCCGATCAAGACGACGCTATCGGGAATAATCAGTTTATAACTGTCAAGTGTCCTCAGGAGCTTGTAGAAATCCTGGTCTTTTGAGAAAGCCTCTGCATATATGCGTGTGGCGCTTGCTTCTCCTGTGCCTTTTAATCTTTCAGCTTCACTCAAGGCTTCCGCTCTCAAGACAGTTGCTTTTTTGTCGGCTTCCGATCGAATCTTCTGTGCTTCCTTCTGGCCTTCTGCTCTTATCAACGCTGCAATACTCTGTCTTTCTGATTTCATTCTTTCAAAGACTGCCTGCTGATTTTCACTCGGAAGGTCCGTATGCTTGATTCTCACATCCTTTATCTCTATACCAAAGTCAACGAGGTTTTTCTTGGAAAAATCGGTTATGTCAGTCAAGGACTGTCTTTCGCCAGTCACTATGTCATCAAAATCCAGTTTCGCAAGAGTGTTTCTCAGGCCAGAGTAAACAACATCATCGATCCTTGAAAGTGCAAGGGACACTGTTCTAACAGATTCGATGAATTTCTTTGGATCAGAGATTCTCCAGATAGCGTAAGAATCAACAAGCATTGTTTTCTTGTCCAAAGTAATGATTTTCTCAACTGGAATGTCGTATATGTAGAAACGCTTGCTCAGACGAACCACACTGTCCACAAATGGTGTTCTCATGTACAAGCCCGGTTCAGAGATCACTCGTTTTATCTCTCCAAACCTGATGACCGCCACATATTGAGTCTGGTCAACTACGAAAAATGACAATCCCAGAAAGACAATCGCTATCGCCACAACGACAAGAACACTTATCAAAATCACCATTTTCATTTACCATCACCACCAATCAATTTATCCAGATTGAGCAGCGTAATGTTCTGTGATCCGTCGAGTAGTATTATTCTCCTTGCCCTTGGCAAAACTTCTTCAAGTGTCTCGATCTTCAGACGAGTCTCGGTGACCTTCGGTGCTGTTTTGTACTCCTTCAAAATACTCAGGAATCTTTGTGTCTCACCAGTTGCCTGTAAGACCTTCTGTTGGGCGTAAGCCTCTGCCTCGAGGACAATCTTTCTTGCTTCACCTTCAACGGAAGGTATGAGGTTATTTGCATACTTGAGTGCTTCGTTTATGTACCTTTCTTTGTCCTGCTTTGCGTTATTCACATCATCGAATGCAGCGATGACAGACTGCGGTGGTACTACTTCCTGAAGCAGCACGTTTATGACTGTCACGCCGATGTCATACTCGTTGAGCAATTGTTGTGTTATCTGATGAACCTCGTACGAAACCTTGTCCCTTTCTGCTGTCAAAATCTCGTCTACAGTCCTTCTGGCTATCATCTCTCTCAATGCCGATTCAGTTGTAAACTTTACAAGTTCTTCGGCATTTTCAACATTGAAAACGAACTTCACAGGGTCGTTCACTCGAAATTGAACAACCGCCTCAACTGAAACTATGTTTCCATCTCCTGTCAGTATCAAAGCTTCCTCCTTCTTTTGAACATATTGCCCTGGTCTGACAGTTCTAAAACCAATCTCTTGTTTCCTGATGGTCTGGACGTCTACTATGACATGTGTTTGAAAAGGATACGGAGCGTGAATGTGTATTCCAGGACCCGTCGTATGGCTGTATTTCCCAAATGTCTTCACCAACGCAACCTGTGAAGGATCAACTTGATAAATGCCTGTTGAAAAGTAAATCAGCACAATTACAATTGCAACGATAAGAATTATCGCCTTTGTCTTCATCTGCGTTCCTCCCTTCTTGTAAGTTAAATATACCAGATAAATTCTCATTGCTGAAAGATCAGATTTCTCAACTTCAGAATGCGTTGAGTCAAACCTTCATATGTGTACGGTCGATATCTCTCACAACTTTGATGCGTAAAGGCGATAGGTGCTATTTTTCGAGATTTATGCGGGTTCTGGTATCGATTATTCCGCACAACCAAAAGAGAGTGTAGAAACAAGACATGAACATCGCGATGAACATCAGAATGGCAATGTGGACATGGACTCTCATTGGAGACAACAACAAAACAGAAAAACCTATTCCAACACCCATTGCGTTGGCTATTATCGATCGTCCTGTCACTTGTAGTGTGCTGACTAAAGGCATAGCCGTTTTTCTCTTTTGCATCATCTTGTAGGTATAGGTGAAATGGATTGCATAATCTATTCCTGCACCAAGGGCGATGTTCATGATGTAGGCACTTATTACATTAAGCGGGATTTTGAACAAACCAAGAAAACCATATATATTCAGCAGACTCAGTACTATCGGCACCATGCTGATCAAACCCAATCTGATATCTTTTAACATGAGTATCATCATCAATGTGATCAATAAGATGGCGACAAAGATACTCACTCTTTGACTCGTCAATGTCTCGTCGTTCATCTGAAGGTATTTGTAATTCTCTCCACTAACAGATACAGACATCAAACCATCTATTGACAGTGATTTAAGTGACTCTTCAAGACCATAGTGGAATTTCTTCGAAAGATTTTTCAAAAAGACCAGCATGAGGGCACTCTTTTCACTGCGGTTCACAAAGGTTCCCTCCGGTAGGACCAATGAAACGGCATTTCTAAAAAGAGGGGGTACCAGTTCATTTATCTCCAGAATCGATAGAGTTCGACTGGCATACTTTGAAGCCTCTTCTCTTACTTTATCGATTACCTGTAAACCTTGCTTTGATAACGGGTCAACCTTCAAATTGACCTTCACCAGTACAGGTACACTCACTTGGGATATGCCCTCTACGATCCTCGCACCTTCCATAACCTTAGAAGATTTCCTGAAAAACATCAAGACATGAAACTCCTGTTGAACCTTGGGAATGAAAAGGCACAGAAAAGTGGCAGTGGCTGCAAGCATCAACAGATTCAATCTCTTGTGCTCTATCAAGTACTCTGCGATCCTACCTTGTTCAGTCTGCTTTTTGTGATGGTCCAAAAAAGTTGCCATCGGTGGGAGAAACACAAAGGTCGATAGTGCAGCCATCCCAACGCCGCATGCTCCGGATAGACCGAGTTCTGTCATCACTGGCGAAGAGGTGAAGCACAGTGAAAGAAATCCCACAACGGTCGTTGAAGAGGTCATAACAAGTGGGACAGCTGTCTCTTTCAGTGCTCTGTACGCTCTTTCAGAGTAACTTGGGTCTGATATCGGAAGGTAGTGCGACATATAATGAAGTCCCGCAGCGCTTCCCATGACGAGCGTTATGAATGGCATCAGAACGTTTTCAAGGGTTATCACTTTTCCAAAGACAGCGTAGATTCCCAACATGTACACCGTTGCAAGAACACTCGGAAGAAAGGACAGTAGGGCTGCCCAGAAGTTTCTCAAGCTCAGGTAGAATATAAAAAACATCACGCAGATAGCTATCGGTGAAAGGAATTTCAAAATGAAACCTATGTAATCCAGCGCTTTTGCACCTATGAATGAGTTACCAAATAGTGACGTTTGATATCTCGCGGTTGATCGTGCGATCTGTAAAGACGTTTTCTCGGGTTCTGAGGATATTATCGCTATTAAGATCGCATAGTTCTTGTCTTTGTACCTTCCAACGAGACCAAGTTGTTGAGCAAAGGCTGTCTTGCCTCCAACGGTGAAAGGAAACTCAAGGGGATTTATCAAAAGTGAGACACCCTTCACACCCCTGATTATCGTTGCCACTTCAGTTACTGTTTCTATTCTCTCGTATGGAGTAGCTATCAATAACAGATCTCTTATCGAATAAGATCTCGAAATCTCCCTTTCGGCTTGAACGTACTTCGATTGTTTTGTAACCTGAGATTTGAAGTAGCCACCTATTTTCAAATTCTTCAATTGAGAAAGCGATATCACCCCAAGTAAAATCATTAGAACGACTGAAAGCCACCTTTTCTTGATCCAACCCAAGAACTAACGCCCCCACACAAATGTGCTAAACTTAAGACGATGCGTTCCAAGAAAGAATATAACACGATTCAAAGGGGAGAAAGACAATGCGACTGGTCGACACGCACGCACATCTTCATTTTTCTCAATTCAGGAATGATTTTGAAAACATCATCAATAGATTCGTCGCCGATGGAATTGAATTCGTCGTTAATGTTGGGATCGACGTCGATGACTCCGTACAAGCTCTTAGTCTCAGCAAGATGTCGAATAGAATCCTTTGCTCGGTTGGTGTTCATCCACATGAGGCCGGCAAAGTGACAAAAGATTACATAGATAGACTGAGAGAGCTTGCCCAGGACAAAAAGGTCGTCTCTATAGGCGAAACAGGCCTTGATTATTACAGAAATCTCTCGCCGAAGGAAGATCAGAAGAGGGTGTTTTCCGAGCAACTTGTGCTTGCTAAGGAACTCGATCTTCCTGTGATAATCCACATAAGAGACGCATATGAAGATGCTTATGAAATACTTTCAAAGATCGGGCTTCCAAATGCAGGCGGGGTGATCCACGCCTTTTCTGCTGACACCAGTTGGGCACTGAAATTCATTGAACTTGGTGCTTTCATAGGCATAGGTGGCCCCTTGACATACCCCAAGAATATCACGCTTAAGAATGTGGTAAGGGCTGTTGGAGCAGAAAACATCGTCACCGAGACCGATTGTCCTTATCTACCTCCTAATCAATTCAGAGGTAAGAGAAATGAACCTGCCTATGTGCGATTTGTGGTAGAAGAGATTTCAAAAATACTCAATGAGAGTCTCCAAGATCTTTCGTCAAAACTTTTGCAGAACGCAAAAGAACTCTTTGCTGCAAACAGATAGGACAAGCACTGAGTACAAAAAGCTTAAAAATCCCTGTCGGATTTCTTTCAGTCGTCGCTACAGGCTTTTACTGGTCTCAGTCTTGTCAAATAAGTATCCAAAGTAACTAATACAAGTCTTTCACGCTCAACAAAATTATGCTTGTCATAAGATTTCATTAGAATCTCAGCCACCTTCAAAGTTCATGACACAGAGAGTTTCCATTATAGTCCGCGGTGAGTCCAATTCAAGCTCTGGGATTCTAAGGTTGTACACAAACTGTGGTGATGAAATGGCTTTGTGACAACAAGTTGAAGGTGTAGAGAAAACAAAAGCAGGGCTTTTTGCCCTGCTAAATTATATTATACCACAAATACAAAACTTGTCAAGTACTTTTTTGGAATTGCTCACCAACCAAATCTTCACTTGAACATACGATAACATATCCAACTTGAATTGTCAAATCACCTGGACTTTCTTTTGAGAGCTACATGACAGACACAAAAAACCATCTTGAAAAGCCACACTCTACTTTCTCTTGAATGAGGTCGTGACAATCAAAACGGCGAAAGCCGTCAACGCTATGGTCGGTCCCGGCGGCAGATCAAAGTAATAGGCTATCGTGAAACCAGTCAAAGAACTTATCATTGAAAACAAAAGTGATTTGACGATTATTCCTTTGAAACTTCTTGAAGTTGCCTTGGCAAAAACACCTGGAAGGACTATATAACTTCCCATCAAGATAATTCCAGATATTTTCACAGCGGCAACCACTGAAAGAGATACAAAGAACATTATCAAAAGACTTATCAAATTGACCTTTATTCCATAAAACTGTGCAGCCTTTTCGTCGCTGATGTAGTATGTTATGTCCCTCCAAAAAAGAAGATAGACAATTACCGTGAACAGAATCACTCCAACAACAAAGAAAATATCATTTTTGTTTATCAGTAAGACATTGCCAAACAGATAACTGGACAGATCCACCGTGTAGCTTCTGGTCTTCGAAAGAAGTAATACGCCAAAAGCCATAAAGACTGGTAGAAGTACACCAATGGTACTACTTTCTGAAAATCTATTCTTTTTTGAAAAGTACCAAACAAAGAGGGCGAAAACCACGCTACTCAGTACCCCGAAAAACACTGCATTGCTGGAAAGGATTGAGGCAATGGCTAACCCAGCAAAGGTGGCATGGGCAACCCCATCGCCTATGAATTCCATTTTCCTGTAAACGACTATGGGGGAAACGAAGGCTGCAAGGAAAGAAACAAAAATAGTTCCAAGCAATGCCAACCTCAAGAATTCGTAGGTTACAAGATCTCTTATCACTTTGATCGCTCCCGATGTTCTATTTCGTAGTGTTTATCGCCACGTATCCAAACATCGAATTGTCCAAACATCTCCTTCAATTTATCTGGACTAATCTTTTCAGTGGGTCCATGACAGTGCAAGGTTTTGTTCAAGCACATGATAGTGCTACACTCCTTAAAAACCAAACCGATGTCGTGACTCACCATCACTATCGTTAGATTTCCTTCTTTCTTGAAATCATAAAGAAGCTCATAGAATGTGCTTTTCCCCATCTCATCGACGCCAGAATCAGGCTCGTCAAGCAGCAGAATGTCTGCATCCGAAAGAAGAGCTCTCGCAAGAGAGGCTCTTTGAAGTTCGCCACCAGAAAGATTCCCAACAAGATCGTTTGCCTTATCCTCAAGTCCAACCTTCTTCAGCATTTTCAAAGCCCTTTCCTTTTCTATTTTGGAAAATCTTCTGTTCTTCACATACAGTGGCAGCGAAATGTATGTCAAAACGTCCATGGGGAACTCTCTGTTCACAGTGTTGAGTTGGGGCTGATAACCTATCTTTCCATAGACCTCGACCTTCCCGTTGTAGTCTCTTATCTCTCCGATGATGACTTTCAAAAGCGTCGTCTTTCCTGCACCGTTTGGTCCAATTATCCCAACGAAATCACCGGCTTTGATTTCAAATGATACATCTTTCAAGGCATAATACTCACCAAACTTCACGGAGAGATTTTCTACCCGTATCTTCATCATAATTTCTAATTCATCCCAATCGCTCTTTCAAAGGCTTTGAGCAAGTCTTTGTAATATTCCAAGGCACTTTTCGCATTGATGCCAAGAGGATCAAGGATAACAATTTCGCGCTTCAATTCTTTTGCCATCAGATTCAAAAGTTCCACGTTGAACTGTGCTTCTGCAAATATGCCGAGAAGTTTTCCATCCTTTGCCTTTTCAATGATTTCCCTTACCTTTTTTGCACTTGGATCCTTTCCATGACCTTCCTCAAGCGATAGAGTTTCTATCCCATATGG
>ERZ795045.228-NODE-228-length-73713-cov-6.001127_pt1 | contig 73713 bp, 41 predicted proteins | sample MGYA00375129_ERZ795045 | MGnify/ENA primary metagenome ERZ795045 (study PRJEB30174, sample SAMN05720166) | activated sludge metagenome | isolation source: anaerobic digester from wastewater treatment plant | place: Japan | collected 2015-05-15 ...
GTGTAAACCCAGAAGTGAAGGTAGTCCCAGCCTCTCCAGTCGCGCAGCGGGCCCTCAGGAATGGTGCGCCCGAAGCGCGGCCATCCGACCGGATAGTTCGGCTCGCCCGTGGTGTGGTCGACCGGGATGCTCCAGCGCAGCGCCGTTTGGGTTGCCTTCACGCGGTCACGCGAGGCCTCCACGGTGCATTCCGCGGCAGACCACTCCTTTGCCGTATCACCTCCGAAAAGGAGCATCTTCTCCATCGCGTTCGCGGACGCTGCCGGATCTGCCGACCCCGCGGCCGCGAGACCCGACAGCGCCATGCCGATGAGCAGTGGTAACAAACGGTATCGCATCATGCACCCTCCCACCTTGTGCCTGGATTGTGAAGCACACCCTCCTGGGGGAATGCCCTACGAGTGCTCCAGCGCGGCGCCATCTTGCTTTGGCGCCGCAAATCTGGCGTGTCTCCCGCATCTGTCACACCTGCGCCAGCGCCGCTCTTAGCTGGCGGGCGTGTTCGTGGCAGAAGCCGGGGCCTTTCCGATCCGTCTCCTCAAGCCCTTCCGAGAAGTGCATGACGCACGAGGCAAACGGGCAATGCACGAGACCGAAGGTATGCCCCAGTTCGTGCACGCACTCCACGAGCGCCCGGCGAAGAAAGAGGATGCGGTTCGGAGCCTCGCCGCTTGCCTCCGGGTGGAGGCGGTGGAGCGAGACGATCGCGGTTCGGCCGCCCACTTCTGCTTGCCCGAAGATGAACTCCATCTCCGGGGCGTAGAGATCGACCTCGGTGAGGGCAAGGACGCGCACAGCGTCTGGTGGAGCCGCGTGGTGCAGCTCAGCGAGCATCGCCTCGCCGAGGTACTGTTGCCTCTCGGGGTTCCATCCCACCGGGGCGAGTTCCTCCCCGAGGCGACGTATCGGCAGGCCGAAGCGGCGTGCCAACTCGCATCTCAGGTGTTCCTCGATCTCCGCGGCGACCGGCCCGAAGCGTGTCAGGCCAATGAAACCCTTTGGTTCTTTCATCGGTCCTCCTGTTTGGGGTGCTCCGAGAAATGCCTTGGACGGCCCCAGACGCCTAGTTGGGAACCTGTTTCGCGTCCATGCGCGCGTTTCCTGTCGGGCGAAGGTGTTTGCAGAGGGGCGGTCTCGTGCTATTGACGCCATCTCCAGGGGAGTGATATACTCCTGGGAAAGCCCATGCAGAGACGAATGTGTGATAATCTCTCCCGCCGAAAAACCCGTGCTGGGGGGCCACCTGTCTGCTTGACCGGGCGCCCAACCCGCGCTTGCGTATGTTGGGCTCCCAGCAGCGGGGGAGGGGTCACACCCAGTTCGATGCCTCTGGCTCGTCTCGCCGGGCGCCTGTCTGGAACGCTTCTTGCGACATACGGCAAGACGTGATGCTGAGTTGTTGTGCATTACAGCGAGCGGTGCCCGGGAGAGCCGAGTGATACCGGTCCTGCCTCTCTCGAACCGCGTTACTTCATTTGGGAGTGAGGGGATTGCTTTGATTCACCTTTCGTGGCGCAACACCCGTCGATTCCTCGCCATCATTGCCGCCCTTTCCGGGCTGGCCTCGGCTACCTCGGCGACCGCCGCTGTCAAGATTGATCCAAAAGAGATCATGCGGGTGGAAGAGGTGCGTCCCGGGATGAAGGGCGTTGGCCGCACGGTGTTCCAGGGCGTCAAGATCGAGCCTTTTGATGTAACCGTGCTGGGGGTGCTGCCAAAGGAGAACCTGGGCCGGCCCCTCATCCTGGTACGGATGGACGGCGGGCCCATCGTCAAGCGCGAGGCGAACATCATCGGCGGAATGAGCGGCAGCCCGGTCTACATCAAGGGCCGGCTGGTGGGCGCCGTCGCCTATGGCATGACGTTCCCGCGCGAGCCGATTGCGATGCTCACGCCCATCGAGGATATGCTGGAGGCGCTTGACCCGGCGCTTCCGGACAAGCCCTCCTGGGCCAGTGAGCGCCACGCCAGTGTGCCCGGCCTGCTGACCTCCCCGCTGGGACCGGGCGAGCGCGAGCTGAAGAGCCCGGTGCGCATCGGCGACCGCACCTACGAGCGGATCGCGTTTCGCGCCCAGCCGTATCATGTCAAAGATGCGCGGCAGCCGCGCCCTGGCACGCTGGAGATGGCGCCCATCGCAACCCCGGCCATGGTGTCGGGCATTAGCCAGCGCAGCCTGGAGCGCCTGACCGAGACGTTCGCGCCCTTCGGCGTGCAGCCGGTGTCCGGCCCTGGCGCTATGAAATATGACAAGCCGATCCCGTTGGTGCCCGGCTCGGCCGCGGGTGCCTCGCTGGTAGTCGGCGATATCGACATGACCGCCGTGGGCACGGTCACCTACCGCAAGGGCAATCAGATCCTCGCCTTCGGGCACCCCTTCCTGCAGATGGGCGCCGTGGATCTCCCCTTGACAACTGCCTGGGTGCATGATGTCTTTCCGAGCATCCACAGCTCCTTTAAGATCGCCTCTCCTGTGCAGATCGTGGGGAGCGTGCGCCAGGATCGCCCCTGGGGCATCAGCGCCCACATCGGCCAGCAGTCGGATCTGATCCCGTTGGAGGCGACGGTCAAGGATTACGGCTCGCAGCGCCGGCAGACGATCCGCGCACGCGTGATCGATAACCGCTTCATCACGCCGCAGCTCATCGCGATGGTGGCGAACGAGGCGATCTTCCGCATCCGCAGCGTTCCGGGAGACGCGACGGCGCGCGTGCGCACGCGGATCACCACCGATAGGCTGGGCACCATCGAGCGTGAGAACCTCTACTATGATGCGCTAGGTATCGATGCCGCCGCTTTGGGGGATCTCCTCACGGCCCTCGGGATGCTCAACAACAACCCCTGGGAGCGCGTGGGGATCCGTGGCGTGCAGCTCGATGTCAACATCGATAACTCCCGCAGGACCGCCGTGATCGAGAGCGCCGTTGTCGACCGTGTGAAGTACCAGCCGGGAGACGTGGTGCAGGTGAATGTGACCCTGCGGCCTTGGGAGCGGGAACCCACCAAGCGCACGCTCTCGGTGCGGATCCCCGAGTACGCTCCCAACGGGCACGTCACCCTGCGCGTCCATGGCGGATCGGCCTCCGGTCTCCCGATGGCAGCACAGGCAGGGGCGGGGGGTGCCATGATGCGGACGGCGCCGTCGCCGCTGCCGGCCGCAACGAGCTTGCGGCAGATGGTGCAGCAATATCTGGAGAAGGAGCGCAACGACGAGCTGGTGGCGACTCTTGCGCTGCCATCCTTTACGGCAAACATTGATGGCCAGAAGATGAGCGCAGTGCCGCCCACCCTCCTGGAAGTGATGCGCAACCCGCGCAACAGCGGTGTCCGGCTCCAGAACGACGAGGTGAAGGCAAGCGATGTGACGCCTTGGGTCATCTCTGGCATGGCCGCCGTCTCGCTGACGATTGAGCGGAAGAGCTACTCGGAGAAAGCCGGGGCGCCCTCGGCGCCGCCGATGCCGCAGCCCCAGCAGCCGCAGCCGGCGCCCTCGCCGGCGCCGGGCGGACCGCAGCCGGCGCTCGAGATGGGTCTGCCTGACGCGGGCGTCCTGCCCGATGGCGTCTCAGGCGCATCTGCTCTCTCGCGGCCTGATTCGATGGTGCGCTTCGCAGCCATCCAAAGTGAGCCTGTGAGCCCCAAGGGCGAGGCCAAGCTGCCGCCGACCCCCGCGGGTGAGGCCGCTGCAGAGAGCAAGCAGGAGCAGAAGAGCGGGGCAGACGGGAAGAAGGAGGAGGCAAAGAAGCCGGAGGTTGATGCCTCGGCACCGGTGAAGGCCGCCGGGCGTTCGCCAATGGTGTGGCGGCAGGAGAGCGCCGAGGCGTTCGAGCGCGGGCAGCTGGACGGCGTGGCCGTCTCGACCCGGGGCGAGGTGACGCTCGCGCCCTCCATCCAGAAGGTGTGCTCCCTGGATGCCACCTACGTGTGGTCTCTCCTAGCGGCAAAGGATGCCCTCTATGCCGGAACGGGAGATCGGGGCGTCGTCTATCGGATCGCGGGTGAGAGCGCAACCCCCGTACTGAAGACAGGCGAGCTGCAGGTGCTTGCCCTGGCGCAGGATGCGGCAGGCAATCTCTACGCGGGAACCGCGCCGCGCGGCTCACTCTATCGCCTGACGCCGGAGGGCAAGAGCGAGCTCTTCTGGCGCAGCCCTGAGCAGTACATCCTCTCGCTTGCGGTGGACGCGCAAGGCAATCTGTATGCCGGCACGTCGCCGCACGGTGGGGTCTACCGCATCACTCCCGATGGCAAGGGCGAACTCCTGGCGCGCATTCCCGATCCGTACGTGGTCTCGCTCGCGGTATCAGGGGCCAACCTGTACGCCAGCGGCGGAATGGGCGCTGTGGTCTACCGAATCACCGACGATAGGAAGGTGAGCACGCTGTTCGATCCTGGGCAGGGCACCACCGCGTCGCTGATTACAGTAGATCCCACGGGACAGCTCTATGTGGGCACCTCGCCACGAGGCGCGCTCTACCGCGTTGAGCCTGACGGGCGCGCGACGCTGTTGCACGAGAAGTCGTCTGCCGGGATCAATGCCATAGCTGCGGATGGCCGGGGCGCTCTGTGGGCTGCTGCGGGCGATACCATCTACCGTGTGAGCGGCTCTCCCGAGCGCCCAGTGGTGGAGAAGATCCAGCCCCCGGTGGCTCCCCGCTTCCTGGCGCTTGCGACCGATGAGGCCGGCCGGGTCGCCGTGGGAAGCGCCACCGGCGATGTCTACCGGCTGGCGGCCGGTTCGCCGCGGCGTGGCGTGCTCGAGTCTGCCGTGCGTGACGCGGGCTCGGTGGCTCGGTGGGGCCGGCTCACTTGGCAGGCGCGCGTGCCGGCTGGAACGCGCGTGGTGCTGCAGACACGCACCGGGAACTCGGGCGAGCCAGACGCCACCTGGAGCCCCTGGTCCGCAGAGCAGACGCGCTCCGGCGCGACGGTGGCCAGCCCGCCCGGACGCTACTTCCAGTACCGGGCGATCCTCACGAGCGAGGATCCGTCCGTGCAGCCGGTGCTTTCCGAGGTGGCGGTCGTCTATCTGGCGCACAACCAGAAGCCGAAGCTGACGGTGCAGGCGCCCAAGAGCGGCGATGTATGGTCCAGGAAGCAGACGATCCGTTGGAGCGGGACGGACCCGGACAAGGATACGCTCCTCTACGACGTTTACTACTCGGGGGACGAGGGGGCGTCCTGGACGCGGCTGAACCGCATCGTGAAGGAGGCGCCTGCCGGCACGCCTGAGAACGGCCCCGCCGGGAACGGGGCGGCACCAAGCGCCAAGGCGCCGGCGGCCCCGCCTGCCGCCGGTGGCAAGGGAGGGGCCACGAAGGCGCCTGCGGCGGCGATGAGCCCCGCACCGGCGAATTCGTCGAATGCCCCCGCGCCCGGTGCTCCCAAGCGTCAGGATCCCTCCTTGAAGGAGACGAGCTTCACCTGGGACACCACGGAAGTGCCCGATGGCCGCTACCTGGTGAAGATCGTGGCCAGCGACCGCCTGAGCAACCCGGCGGATCCCGCGAGTGTCGAGGAGATCATCGGTCCGATCCTCATCTCGAACACGCCGCCGAAGCTCGCGCTCCAGGGCGATCCTGCAGCGGATGAGGCTGGTTGCATCCACCTCGCCGGCACCGCGACCGCCGGCGTGCCCCTGGCAGGCGTCGATTACCGCATCGATGCGGAGGAATGGGCGTCGGCTGAAGCCGAGGATGGTATCTTCGACTCGGAAACCGAGCGCTTCCGGGTGAAGACGACCGCGCTGGACGCGGGCGAGCACACCATCGAGATCCGCGCGGTGGACGCCGCCGGTAACCACGTGGTAGAGAAGCGAAAGGTAACAATACCCTGATGTTCCGAGGGCTTTTCCGGAAGATCGATGACCTGCTCGCGTCTCGGCGACGCAGCATCGATGACGAGTTGTTCGACGACCTAGAGGAACTGTTGGTGTGCGCGGATGTGAGCATCCACACCGCGGTCCGCATCGTCGGCGAGTTGCGCGAGGCCGTGCGTCGCGACCGGATTCGCGACGCCGACGAGGTGCGAGAGCAGCTCAAGCGGGAGCTGGTGACCCTCCTGATGGAAGGCCACCGGCCCCTCAACCAGGCGCCGTCACCTCCCGCCGTCTACACCTTCGTTGGCGTGAACGGTGTCGGGAAGACGACCAGCATTGCCAAGACGGCGCACATGCTGAAGCGGCAGCGGAAGCGCGTTCTTCTCGCCGCCGCGGATACCTTCCGCGCGGCTGCCATCGACCAGCTGGAGATTTGGGGGCAGCGCGTCGGCGTGGATGTGATCCGCCAGAAGGAAGGATCCGATCCCGCCGCCGTGGTCTACGACGCGATCCAGGCGGCACGCGCCCGGCACGTCGATGTCGTCCTGGTGGATACGGCGGGGCGCCTGCACACCAAGGCGAACCTGATGGAGGAGCTGCGCAAGATCCATCGCGTGATCGAGCGCGAGCTAGGCCGGCCGCCTGATGAGACGCTGCTTGTCCTGGACGCGACCACCGGCCAGAACGCCGTCTCGCAGGCGCGTACCTTCAAGGATGCCGTTGCCGTGACGGGGATCGTGCTGTCCAAGCTGGATGGCACGGCCAAGGGAGGCAACATCCTGACGATTCAGGACGAGCTGAAGATCCCGATCATCCTCATCGGCACCGGCGAGCAACTCGAAGACATGGAGCCGTTCGATCCGAAGGCCTTCGTGGACGCACTCTTCGCCGAGGAGTGAGCGCTAGGTAGGTCTCGGCTACTATGCCAGCCCCGGGGGAGCACCGCCCCCCGGGGTTTTTCATTGCCCGTCATGGGGGAGCAACGCGTGGGCGTGAACAACCGCCCCACCCGGAGCGCGCGGCGATAAGTCACCGCGCGGCCACCCGGCGCCGGTGGAAGCTCCCTTGACGCGCCTCCGCCTGCCCGTTATAATGACGAGTGTCGGCGCGTGGTCTCCATGCGGTTGATTGCCGCCCGCGGGGTGGGGGCACCCCAACGGCGCAGGCCCCGCACCGATGGTTGCGTTATTCTCTTGTGATGCCTAGCGTGAGGAGGGTCTGATGAACAAGAAGACGGTGAGGGACGTGGATGTAGCCGGGAAGCGCGTGCTGGTACGCGTGGACTTCAACGTGCCTCAGGATGAGAGCGGCCAGATCACCGACGACACGCGCATCCGCGCCGCGCTCCCGACTATCCAGTACCTGGTGGACCACGGCGCCCGCACCATCCTCGTCTCCCACTTGGGGCGGCCAAAGGGCGCCGATGACAAGCTGCGCCTCGATCCGGTCGCCGCGCGCCTCCAGGAGCTGCTCGGCCGGCCCGTGCAGAAGGCGAACGATTCCATCGGGCCCGAAGTCCAGGAGCAGGCGGCGAAGCTGCAGGATGGCGATGTGCTCCTCCTGGAGAACGTCCGCTTCTATAAGGAGGAGGAGAAGAACGATCCGGAGTTCGCGCGCGCCCTTGCCTCGCTCGCCGATCTCTACGTGAATGATGCTTTTGGCACCGCGCACCGCGCGCATGCGTCCACCGAGGGCGTGGCCCACCTCCTGCCGGGTGTGGCCGGCTTCCTGATGGAGAAGGAGATCGATTACCTCGGGCGCGTGTTGGAGAGCCCGGAGCGCCCCTTCGTCGCCATTCTGGGCGGCGCCAAGGTGAAAGACAAGATCGGCGTCATCGAGAACCTCCTGCCCAAGGTGGATGCCCTCCTCATCGGCGGGGCGATGGCGTTCACCTTCGTCAAGGCGCAGGGCGGCGAGATCGGCGACACCCTCCTCGATGAGGCCAGCCTGGGCGTGGCTACCGAGATGCTCGCCAAGGCGAAGGAGCGGGGCGTTCGCCTGGAGCTGCCCGTCGATGCGCTCGCTGCGGATGCCATCGATGCCAACGCGCAAACCCGTGTCGTGCCCGCGGGCGAGATCCCGGCCGGGTGGAAGGCGGTCGATATCGGTCCAGAGAGCGCGAAGCGCTTCGCCGAGGTGATCCGGGGTGCCAAGACCGTGGTCTGGAACGGCCCGATGGGGATCTTCGAGATCGATCCCTTCGCTGGCGGCACGCGCGAGGTCGCACGGGCAATGGCCGAGTCGCAGGCGCTGACCGTCGTGGGCGGTGGCGATTCTGTGGCGGCCCTGGAGGAGCTGGGCATGGCCGATCAGGTCTCTCACGTCTCCACCGGCGGCGGTGCGTCGCTGGAGTTCCTTGAGGGGAAGGTTCTCCCCGGGATCGCGGCGCTTCAGGATAAGTAGCCTCATCTCACCGGGCAAGCCGGCCCCTGGGGCCGGCTTGCCCTTCCCGCGCTCTTTCAGGCCATAGGCCGGCTCGAAGGAGCCGCTCCGGCCACCCTCCAATGCCCGGCCCTTCCCCCGATATTGCGTCTCTCTGCCCGATCCCATCTCCCAAGCCTCGCCGCCGCCTCTCCCCAACGTGGGTGCTTTCTCCGCATGGGCGATCTCTCTGCCTTGCGCCTCCCATGCACCAACGCCAGTGGCAACCTGGGGTGTGCTTGGGGCCCTTTAGGGGTATGATCGCTGCGGAGGCGCCATGATGAGCGAGCGACGAGTTCGGCGGGAAGGCACCGTGGCGAATTGGTGACGGGCAGCTATACGCTCTCTTACCGTGAGGCCGTGCAGGCTCCGGAGAGTGCCGGGGCCAAGGCCGTTCTCTTGGGGCGGCTGGCATCGGCAGGGTTTCGCGTTCCCGGGGGCTTCGTGCTAAGCGCATCCGCGTATCACGACTTCCGCCGTGCCGCAGGAATCGATCGCGCTATCCGGCGCTTTGCCGAGCGCCATGGCGATCCCTTCCGAGAGAGCGCCCTCTTCGAACTGGACCGGATCCGCCTCGCCTGTTTGCGAACATCCCTCCCGGAGTCGGTGCGCTCTGCTATCATGAGCGCCCTGGCCCAATGCGGCATCTTGGGGCTGCCGGCCGTGGTGCGCCCCTCGGTCGCGTGCGAGGGTGAGACGGATGCGGAGTTCGAGCGCGTCCATCCGGCGGCGCTGAACCTCCTCGGGTTGGATGCCGTGGACAAGGCCGTGCGTGCCTGCTGGGCCAGCCTATGGCTCCCGCGAGCGGTCGCCTATCGGAGACGCGCCGGGATCCGCGAGGACGACCTCTCCATGGCGGTGATTATCCAGCGGTTCGTACCCGCGGACGCGGGCGGGGTGGCGTTTACGCGCGATCCGGAGACGGGAGAGGAGCGGGTGGAGATCCGCTCGGCTTGGGGCCTGGGCGAAGCCGTCTCTGCCGGGAAAGCGGAGCCGGATCGCTTTCTCTTCCGGCCGGAAGGCGATCTCCTCACCCTTGCCGGGAGCGAGGTGGGTTCCAAGCTACAGATCGCCCGGCCAAGGGCCGTGGGAGGCATCACCTGGCAGAGCACCACGCACGACCAGCGACGGCTCGCCTCACTGACCCTCGAACAGGCGACGGCGATTGCCGAGACGTGCCGCCGGATCGAGCAGGCCCTCGGAGCCCCGCAGGCGATCGAATGGGCTCGGGTGGGGGATGATGTCTCCCTCCTGCAGGCGCGGCCACTCCGGCGGGGTGGCATGCCCGAAACCGATGCAGCAGATCCCCTGGCGGCAGCCCCGAATCCTCCGCCCTGGGGCACGCGCGTGTGGTCGCCTGCCGCTCTTGTCGCGGCGCTACCGGTCTCATCCACTCCGCTCACCTGGTCGCTCACCTGCCTCCTCTCGGAGCAGGCCCTGCAGCGCGTGTTAGGCGCCCGGCCGGCGGAGGCATGGGGTAACGGGCCCCTCCTCAGCCGCCAGGAGGGCCGGCCGCATCTGGAGGTCTCGGCACTGCAATGGCTCGCATGGGAGCAGTGGGGACTTGCCCCGGAAGCGACGGCGCGCCTCCTGGGTTGCCGCGAGGCCGGGTTGCCAGCGGACGCACTGCCGGCCTGCAGCGGGTGGCAGCTGATGCGCCGGCGGTGGCGCCGGCTCGGCTTCTCAATCGCCTGCCGGCAGGCCGCGAGCAGGGGGAAGCCGCGTCTCCTTCTCGCGGCACGCCGGTTGGCAGATCTGGAGCGCCGCTCCCTGCAGAGCCTTAGCGATCTGGACCTGCTGGATGCCAGTGTTGCCAACGCCGAGACGGCCCTCGGCTACCTGCCCGAGGTGATCCGGGCGATCTGTCGGTCGGCATCCGCACTCTTTCGCCTGGAGGAGACACTCGCCCGGCGGATGGGGCCGGACTACTCGCCTGCGCTCCTGGGAGAGGTGCTTGCCCGCGAGGGGAGTGCCCTCGGGGTGCGCGCCGCCGAGCTGTTGCGCCGGCTGGCCAGGCAGGCGGCCGAAGAGTCTCAGGCGCGCGAGGCCCTCGAGCAGATCGCATCGTCCGGCGATAGCGACACGGGAGCCTCGGAGGCGTGGCTTGCACGGTTTGCCGGCACACGCGCGGAGCCGCTTCTCCGGCGGTTTCTCCAACGCTTCGGGCATCATTCGCTCGTCGATATGGAGCTCTCGGAGCCGCGTTGGTCGGAGGATTGCCGTTACCCGCTGCGGGTCGCGGCGAGTTACCTGACGGCAGACCTGCCGGCCATGCAGGGAGCGCGCCCGCGCGCCCGCGTGGCCTGGGCCCAGGCGAAGCGACACCTGAGCCTGTGGGAGCAGTATCGGTGCCGGCGGCTGATCGGCTCCCTCCTGCATGGCGTGCACCTGCAGGAGGCCGCGCACGCTCTTCTGGCCCGGCAAGTAGCCCTGGAACGCCGCCTCTGCCTGGAGGCCGGATCGCGCCTCGCGAACCGCCAGGCCCTCGAGGCCGCCGAAGATGTCTTCCTCCTGAATGCTTCCGAATTGCGCGCCTTCCTGTTGGGTGAAGATCCGAAGGGAGACATGCGCGCCGTGGTGGCCAGGCGCCGGCGTGAGCTCTCGTCCGAACAGGGCGCTGGGGCCCGCTTCGCCGAGGACCAGGCAGGCAGTGCCTCGCTCGCCGGCCTGGGGATATCCGGTGGACGGGCGACGGGACGCGCGCGCATCCTGCGCAGCCCGGCGGAGGGCTGGAATCTGCAGCCGGGAGAGATCATCGTGGCGTCGCGCATCGGAATGGCGTGGGCGCCCCTCCTCCAGCGGGCGGGGGGCGTGATTCTGGAGGGAGGGGGGCTGCTCTCGCAAGCCGGGCTCCTGGCCCGTGAGTGCGGTGTTCCCGCGGTCTCCGAAATCTCGGATGCGATCACGCGCATCGCCGAGGGCACGCGCGTCGTGGTGGATGGCACCCGGGGCAAGGTCGAGATCCTGGGGCGGTCCGGTGCCTGAACCCCCGACCAGCGAGATGGGATGCGAGCCGGCCGGAGCGCGCGGGCGTCAGGATGCTATCGCCGGCATCCTGACGCCTGCGCCTGTCGCTCAGTGCTGTCTTTCAGGCTGTGCCCGCCTCAAGAGGCGGGGAAGATCGAGTTGAGGCGGCTGCGAATCTGGCGCAACCAGGTAAAGGCAAGCCGCCTGGGCGTGCTCTGATGCGCCGCCGCGTCCTCCTCTGTCACGCTGATGACCGGAACATCCGCGATGAAGATGACCGGCGTTCCATCGACCATGCGCAGAGTGACCCGGTTGGGGTTGAAGCCGCCGTTGTCGAGCTGCATCGCCCGCTGGAGGCCGGTTGTCATGCGCTCGGTGACCAGGATCGCGCGTGCATTCAGCGTATCGGCATCCCCTGTCGTGCTCAATTCGAGGATCGGCGTGCCGCCGATGGCGATGGCGCCCGGGTTCGGGGTTTGCGGGCCACCGCGGAACCCCAGCACGCGCGCACGTGCCTCAGATCCTGCAACCGCCGCGGGCACATCCACCGACACGCCGAACTGCTCGCGCATGAAGCTGAGCGGGATGAAAAGCCGGTTCTGGCGGACGACAGCGGGCACGCCCATCACCACGGCCTGGCCATCGACAATGGCATAGCCGCTCCCGGCGCGGATGAGCACCTCGGAGCCCTGGAAGGTGAAGCGAGCTCGGCCTCGATCCGGATCCCAAACCGCGGGTCCAGCTCCCAGCGATGTCAACGTCTCATTCAGCGGCACCATCAGGAAGTTGCCTATGGTAAACACTCTGGCCGCGAAGTTGGTCTGCCGGCCGTTGAGGGTGACCTGCGCATGCGCCGGCGTGCCGACAGCCAGCGCCACGGCCATCACCCCGACGGCCACCCATATCGCTCTCGTGCTTTGCATTCGTGTCACCCCTTTTCAGACTCTCGCCGGGTGAGCCGGGGTCTCGGCATCCCGCAAGGTCCGGACGGCATTTACCCGGGTGCCGCTCTGGGCAAACGCGGCGGGCAGGCGTATGGTCGTGAGGACCGCCCGCGCGATCCCCTTTCGTGAACGGTTCTGCCGTGCTATAATGAGTTGGCCTCTTGGGAGGTGGAGGCCGGGATGCCATCTGAGCGCACCCATTACGAGATCCTTGGAGTGGGGCCAGGCGCGACTTCAGAGGAGATCCGGCAGCGCTACCGACTCCTGGCGAAGCGGTATCACCCGGACGTCGCCAGTGCCTCTGATGCCAGCGCCGCGCACCGGACCTTCGTGGAGATAACGGCCGCTTACGAGGTCCTGATCGACCGGCGGAAGCGCGAGGCGTATGATCGCGAATTGGCGCTGCGAGCCCGTCGGCAGTCTCGGGATGCGGGCCAGGCTTCTGGCGCGCGCGCCTCCGCTCAGGCGCCGCCGCCACGCTCCGGCCCGCGCCGTGCTACGCCGCAACCACCGCCCCCTCGTCCAGAGCCGCCTCCAGACCTGGGGCAGATGCTCCACACGGCGCGCATGGATTTCGCGGCGGGGCGCATCAGCGCGGCGCAGGCCGCGTGTCACGAGATCCTGCGCCACGACCGCCAGAACGCGGGCGCGCATGCCTTGCTCGGTGACATCTGCCGGGTGCAGGGGCGTTTCGAGGAGGCACTTCGCCGGTACCGCCGGGCAGTAGAGCTGAGCCAGGCCGCGCGGAAGGGCCAAAGCGCGGAGCGCTACACCTGGGGAGCACGGGCGCTCGCCCTGGCGCGCTCCATGCCCCCGCTCGCCCTCGGGGGATGGCTTCTGGTGCTGGGGCTCTACCTGCTTCCTGTGGTCTACCCCGGCTCGCCCGTGGCCGAGGGCGGATGGATGAGCGGGTGGACCGACAACCTCCTGGTCGGGATGATCGGCTCGGCGCTTCTGGTTGGTTTCCTGGCGACCTCGATGCGCCTCGTGGAGCGCCCGGAGGGCGAGCTGCGCGCGCCGGTGTGGCGACGAGGCCGGCGGTCGCTTTCTCTGGGAGCGGTGCTCCTGCCGGCCAGCATCCTCTGCTATCCCGTGGTGGTGCTGGTGGCTCTCCTCCTTGGGGTTGCAGGAAGAAGGCTTCCTCGGCCCATGATACATCTGTTGGGGATATCGTGTATCTTGCTTCTCCTCTTTGCCGTGGCTGGACCGGCCGGAGGAGAGACGCTGCTGCTAGGAGGGAACATCATCTTCCCGTGCATGGTCCTGGGGTGCCTGGCTGGCGGGCACTTCCGGGATGCCTGGTAGCTGAAGGGAATCGTAGTTTTGATGAGCGCGACGGAACAGCGACCGCGTGTGACGGTGCCCCGCGTGGTGGAGATGAAGGCGCGGGGTGAGAAGGTGGTGATGGTGACCGCCTACGACACTCCGACGGCGCGGCTCGCGGACGAGGCCGGTGTTGACCTGATCCTGGTAGGCGACTCCCTGGCGATGGTGGCCCTGGGCTATGAGAGCACGCTACCGGTGACGATGGAGGAGATGCTGCATCACACCCGGGCGGTTGCCCGTGGAGCACGACGCGCGTTGGTGGTGGGGGATCTCCCGTTTCTCTCGTACCAGGCGAGCGCGGACGACGCGATCTTGAATGCTGGCCGGATGCTGAAAGAGGGGGGAGCGCGCGCCGTCAAGCTGGAGGGGGGAGAGGCGGTCGCGCCCCTGGTCCACCGGATGGTCAGTTCCGGGATACCTGTCGTCGGGCACGTGGGTTTGATGCCGCAATCGGTGCATCAGATGGGCGGCTTCAGGGTGCAGGGGAAGACGGCGGAGGCAGCGCGCCAGGTGCTCCGCGATGCGGTGGCGCTCCAGGACGCGGGTGCTTTCGCGGTGGTTCTGGAAGCCGTGCCGGCTCCCCTGGCCGAGGCGATCACCGCCCGTCTCTCCATCCCGACGATTGGGATTGGCGCGGGCGCCGGGTGTGATGGGCAGGTACAGGTGGTGACGGATCTCCTGGGGCTTTCCGAGCGGTTGCCCAGGCACGCGCGTCCGTTCCTGGATCTGAGCAGACTGATCCGCGAGGCGTTTGAGGCGTACGCCGCCGAGGTGCGCGCGGGGAGTTTCCCGGGCCCTGAGAATGCCACCACCATGAGCGATGAGGAGTTGCGAAAGGCATTGGCAGATGAGCGTGACGGAACGGATTGAGGAGCTGAGGTCACTCCTGGCTCCGGCACGGCGTGAGGGCCGGAGCATCGGCTTTGTGCCCACGATGGGCTACCTGCACGCCGGGCACCTCACCTTGATGCAGCGCGCGCGCGAGGAGAACGACGTCGTCGTGGCGAGCATCTTCGTGAATCCGCTGCAGTTCGGACCGAAGGAGGACTACCAGCGTTATCCTCGCGATCTGGCGCGCGATGCGGAACTTGCCAGGGAAGCGGGCGTTGATTTCATCTTTGCCCCGTCGGTCGAGGAGATGTACCCGCAGGAGATGTTGGCCCAGGTCGACGTAGCGCGGATCACCGATCGCCTGGAGGGAGCCGCGCGCCCCGGGCACTTCCGGGGCGTGGCCACTGTCGTCGCCAAGCTCTTCAACATTGTGCAGCCGGACCGCGCTTACTTCGGGCAGAAAGATTACCAGCAGCTCCTCGTGATCCGGCGCATGGTTCGCGACCTCAGCTATCCGATTGAGGTTGTGGCCGTGCCCACGGTGCGCGAAGAGGACGGCCTGGCGATGAGCAGCCGCAACTCCTATCTCAACCCGCAAGAGCGCCAGGCGGCGACGGTTCTCATCCGCGCCCTGCGGCTAGGCCGGGAGCGGATCGAGAGCGGCGAGCGCAACGCGCAGCGTGTGCGTACCGCGATGCAAGAGCTGATTGCCCAGGAGCCGCTAGCCCGCCTGGAGTACCTGAGCATTGCCGACCCTGAGACGCTTCGCGAGCAGGAGACCATCACCGCGCCGGCGTTTCTCTCCCTGGCCGTCTTCATTGGCAAGACCCGGCTGATCGACAATCTGCTGATCGAGACGTTGTGATCACGGCGTCTGGCCCTCCTTGCGGGGCTCTTGCTCCTCGGCGCGGCGCCGGATCTCATACTCGTCGAGGTAATAGTCGGCTTGTGCCTGATCGCCCTTCTTTTGGTAGGCCAGTGAGAGGAGCCGGTAGGTCTCGGCGTCCGATGGGTCCTCCTTGCGGGCGAGATCGAGGTGCGTCACGGCCTGATCCAGCTGGTTGAGACCGATGTGGGCGACCGCCTTTTGCCGCTGCCAGGGGGCGGAGCGCGCCACGTAGCCTTTCGGGTCCATCTGAGAGCAGGCTTCCAGGTGGCGCAGCGCGGCATCATACCGCCCGAAGTAGTTGCACTCACTCGCCATAGTGAAGCGGTGATAGAGGTAGTAGAAGACCACGACGGAGTAGCACATCGAGTTGGCGGGGTAGAGGCTCGTATCCACCTGGCGCAGATCAAACCGCTTCCAGAGCTCTTCGTTCAAATCCAGCACCTCGGCTGCGCTTGGCACGCTGCCTTGGGGGCGGACCTCGTAGATCAGCCCGTAGCGGATGACCGGGAAGGTGAGCTTCATCGGGAGGCCATCCAGGAAGATGCGGTAGCGGTCAATGTTGTGCTGGATGAAGCGACCCATGCTAAAGGGCGCGTCGGGGGCGAGATCGGGCCAGCGAAGGTGGGGATACTTTCTGCGTACCGTGGATCGGTACGGCTCCGCGCCCAGGATGCCCACCTTGATCACCGCCACGTCTGGCCGGCGCTTCTCAATATCTGTGAGGTAGTCGGCGCCCATGCCCACGGTATCGCTCCAGACAAAGAACACGGCGTTTTTCGGCAGGGAATCGAAGATGTTGGTCATGAAGCGCGGGTAGAGCAAGTTGCCGCGAAGATTCGCCTTGCCGTAGTTGACCGCAAGGAGGGCGGCCGGTAGCGCGAGGAGCAGGATGGCCGGGATGGCTTTGCCAATGGGGGCGCGGGAAGAGATATCCGCGCAGATGCCCTCCAGCCAGCGCTCGGCGACACCCAGTCCGGCGCCGGTCCACAGGAGGAAGAAGAAATTCGGAAGCTGGTAGAAGCGCTCGAGCGTTGCCGCGTCGTAAGCGGTGGGCCGGGGATCGATGTTGGCGGTCAGAATGAAGAGGACGCCGAAGAGGAATCCCCCGCCCGAGTGGAGCAGGGCAGCGCGGTCTCGCTTCCACAGCGCGGCCAGGCCGACGAGGGCAAGCACAAACCCAGGCCAGAGGTACTGTGTGGCCAGCGCGCCGAAGTAACTGGCCGCCTGCTCGGGTGGCGTGACCGGCTTGCCGTCACCAGGCGCCAGCTGGAAGGTGCCATACTTGGCGCGGAGGAAAAGCCGCAGCAAGCCCGAGAGCGTGCTCGAGTCTTCCCAGTGGTGGTCGTGGTGCACCAGCGCCGCGATGGGCAGGTAGGCATAGACAAGCGCCAGGCCGAAGGCAAACCATCCCGCCAGCGCCGCCAGCCGGGCAGGGCGCAGAACGCTCCGGTCGACCACGGCGACAAAGAGGAACAACCCAGGATAGGTGAGCACCATCGTGTGGTGGTTGCCCATCGAGACCCCCGCGACGAAGGCGAGGAGGACCAGGAGACGCCGGGATGCTCTCCCGCCGGGCTCCTGGCGGTGGCGCTCTCGCCACAGGAGGGCGAGGAAGGCGGTGAGCGCCAGGGTGAAGTTGTTGAGGCAGAAGGTCTCCGCCAGGGTGAAGTAGGTCCAGAAGAGGTAGTTGAAGGCAAAGAGCAGCGCGCCGGCAAGGGATGCCAGGGGGCGCCGCGTGAGAAGGAGGAGGGCGAGGAAGACAAGCGCGACGGAGAGACCGCCGAGGAAGGCGGCCATCAGGTTGGCGCGATAGGGGATATCGCCGATGGGCAAGGCGACAAACAGCTTGCCAATCATGGCATAGAGAGGGTAGCCCGGGGGATGCGCCTCGCGCAGGGATGCGGCGGCGATGACCATATCGCCGGTGTCGCCGGGCATGAGCCCTGGGGCCAGGGTGGCGATATAGAAGGCGAAGGCGCAGAGAAAGAGCAGCCCTGCCCAGGGGACGTAGCGCCCTGGCAAGCTCTGCTGTCGTGCGCCCTCGGGAAGGGTCTGCGGAAGACTTGGCGGCTGTGTGACGGCATCCTTCGCGGTCTGCATACGCCGATTATAGCATATGCCTGCTTACGGAACAACTGATGAGGATCAGGGGGTGAGAAAGCCCCCCGAACGGCGGCGCCTTCGCGTGGTGATTGCGGTGGCCCTATTGACAATTGGCACCGCGCGCTTCCTGCCGCTTCTCGCAGGGCAGGTGCTGATCACATCGCTCACTCCCCTCTGCGACCAGTGGCATGTCAATATGCCGTTTGCCTTTCTCCTGGCCGAGGCACTGCGCGAGGGCCGGCTCCCCGTCTGGACCGACCGCATCGGCGGCGGCTATCCGCTGCTGGCGCTCGGCGAGGCGGGGGTTCTCTACCCGCCCCACCTCCTTCTCTACCGGCTGCTGCCGCCCGTGACCGCCTACAACGTCAACGTCATCCTCGCCGTGCTCACCGCTGCCGCGTGCCAGTATTGGCTCTGCCGCGACCTGGGGCGCTCGCGCGCGGCCTCGTTGCTGGGGGGGCTCGCCTACGCCTGGTCCGGCTTCTTCGTGTTGCACGTGGCGACGCTGCACAGTGCGCAGGCGGCGGCGTGGATCCCCCTGCTGCTGCTGTGCGTCCGGCGGGGTGTGCGCGCGGCGACGCCCGCGAGCTGGATCGGTGCCGGGGTGGTGCTGGCCATCCAGATCACCACAGGCTACCCGCAAATCGTCTACTACTCTGCGCTCGCCGCCGCGTTTCTGGCGATCTGGGAGCTGGGGTGGGGCGAGGACCGGGGGGCCCCCGGCGGGCCGGCCGGGAAGGTGGTCAACGGGGTTGGCGGTGCCCTGGTCGTGCTGGCGGTGGCGCTGGGGCTCTCGGCGGCGCACTGGCTGCCTGGCGTGGAGTTGACGCGGCAATCGGGGCGCTCCGGGGGCATCTCTTTTGAAAGGGCCACAGAGTTCAGCTTCCCGCCCGCGAATCTGCTCACATTCGTGGCTCCTTACGTCCATGGGAATCCGGCCACCGGGGGCGAGATGGGGTTTTCGGAGCGCGGGCATTTCTGGGACAACGGCTACGTCGGGCTGATTCCCCTGTTCCTCGCGCTCTACGCGGCCGCTTATGGATTACGACGGAAGGGCCCCATCCGCTTCTTCGTCTTCTTGCTGCTCTTCTCGCTGCTCATCGTGCTGGGCCGGCACACGCCTTTCTTCCGGGTTGTGTGGCACGTGCTTCCCGGGATGAGCTATTTCCGCTTCCCAAGTCGGTTCATGGTGATTGCCTGCCTCTCCCTGGCGCTTCTGGCCGCGTATGGCCTGGATCAACTGCGCGCGCGCCTGCTGGCGGCGCCGGGCCGGGATTCCCGGAGACGGTGGGCGGTGCTGGCGGGAATGCTCTTTGCCATCAGCTTCGTTGACCTGTGGATCTACGCGGCGCGGTTCCACCGCTTCGCTGATGCCGCCGCCTGGCTGACGCCCCCGAAGAGCGCGCGTTTCCTCCAGACGGTCGCGTCCCCATCGGCCCGCTACTACGCCTTCGGCTATGCCGGCGTGCAGCTGGAAGCGACGCGGCGCGCGCGCGGCTGGAAAGGCGACCTGGGGCCCTACCTGGAGCAGAAGGAGGTCCTGGCGCCCAACACCGGCGCCTTCTACGGCCTGAGCTGCTTCAACTTCTTCGGCGGCCTCGACACGCGCCGCGGCACCGCGACCTACGCGCTCCTCTGCGATGACCGGAACACGCTGGGCCGGACCTCCACGATCCTGGAGAGCTTCCCGCGTACCCTGGCGCTGCTGGGCGTCACCCACGTGGTGACGCCCTACCTGCTTGCGATTCCGGGGCTGCGCGAGGAGATGGCCGTGAAGACAGGCAACTCGAAGCAGCCGGTCCGGGTCTATGCCGTGGAGGACGCACGGCCGCAGATCTGGATCCCGGATCAGGCGCGAAGCGTTGCCGGCGGGCGCGAGGCGTTTCGCACGCTGCTAGAGGCGCGCTGGAGTGCTATCGAGGGTGCGCCGGAGTTTCGCAACTTCAGCGGCGAGGTTCTCGCCTGGGAAGCAGGCCCGGACTGGGCGCGGGCGCGCATCCGAATGCGCGGGACGGGCGTGGTGATCCACAATCAGCGGCACTACCCGGGGTGGAGGGTACTTCTCGACGGCGAGCCGGCGCCGCTGCTGCGGGCAAATTACCTGATGCAGGGCGTTGCCGTGCCCGAGGGCGAGCACACCCTCGAGTTTCGTTTCGATTCGCCCTCCTTCCGCGCGGGTGCCACGATCAGCCTACTCTCGATGGCGCTGTTGGCCGCCGGCTGTATCCTCACACGTTTGCGGGGAAAGCGGTGAGGCGATAAATCGTTGCCGGTCCGGGCCTGGGATTCCGACATAAAGAGAAGGCCGCCTGCACGCGCGGAGCTCGAAGCCTCGCGCTGCTTTCCGGCAAAGCCCTTTCGGGGCTTCACCTCCGCCCCCCGCCGTTCTGTGGCCCCGGGAGTATAGGCCGCCCCAGCCCTGCCTCCCAGGCTTCGGATTCCCTATGTCGGAATCCCAGGGTCTGGACGGGCTCATTCCACGGTGAGGCGTGCGGGGCGCCCGAAGCGGCGCTCGCCCGGGTTCGCGGCGGGGTAGATGCTAGCCGCCGGCGCGATCACCTCGCACTGGGCGGGGGCGACCATGCGGAAGGCGATCCAGCGCGCCTGCCTGCGCCGGCCTGGCTCCACCTGCATCCACACGCGCTGCGCGTTCACGTGGTATCCTCCGATTTCGCCGCGGCGTGCGAGCTCATCTAGATCGGCACGGAGGACCTGGAAGCCAGCTGGTAGGGGAACCTCCAGGGAGAGCGGACCGCCTGTTTCAGGCGCCAGGCGCGCGCGGAAGGTCACGCTCTGGCCGGGGTGCGCCCGCCGGGGCTGGATCTCCGTGACCAGCGCGGGCGCGCGGTCGCGTGTTGCGCCGACATCGGGCAGGGCGACGCGCAACTCGTAGTAGGCGCCGGTCGTTCCCTCCGCGCTCAGTGCGAGGGTGTTCTGACCTGGGCGCAGGTGGGCGTGCAGCTCCACCGAAAGCTGATTGGCATCAAGGCGGGCTACCTTCTTGCCGTTGAGGGAGACCTCCACGGCGCCGAGGGCAGGCTTCTCGGGCGCGACCGCAGCGAGCGCGCGCAGCGCGAGGGCGGTGTTGAGGAGGTTTCCCCAGCCCCCGTCGGGCTGGCGCGTGGTGGCAAGGTAGCGGGCGCCGTCTTCGGCGCGCTTCCGGTGCTCAGCGTGGGGGGCCAGTGCCAGCACCGCCAGGGCGGTGGCCTCCGTGGCGCTGGCCTCTCCATCCAGACCCTGGATCGTTCGCAGTGACGAGAGCCACTTCTGGCCCGCGCTTGCGGCGACGGCCTGATCCGCGATCCGCCGGAGCAGGGAAGGACCGGGTCCAGGAGACGCTTGTGGATTCACGTCGCTGCGTTCGGGCTCGCCGCCGATACCCAGGGCGGTGAGTGACAGGAGATAGGGATCCTCCCAGCGGCTCCCCTCCACCCGGTAGCGCGCTCTCAGGTCGCGCGAGGGCGGGGTATCGAGGCCGAGGGCCCATGCGACAAGGGCCGCGTCGGCGGGTGTCTTGCCCCAGGGAGAGGGCCAGCCAGCGTTAGACCGGCGCTGTTGCTGCAGCCAGCGGCGCGCCGCCCGGGCTACCGGTTGGGCGCCTGGCACGGCATCCTGCGCCGCTTCCAGAATGGCGACGGCGTAGGCGGTGCTGACCACGTCGGGCTTGTCGCCGGGGCGCGAGGCAAACGCCCCCGACTCGTGCCGGCACGCGAGAAGCGCGAGAAAGCGGCGTTCAAGTGCCTGCACCGCGCCGGAGCCCGCCTGCTGAGACGTGGCGGCCATGCGCGCGATATCAAGGCCGGCGGCGCGTTCGAGCGTGCTCAGGGCAAGCTCTTCCGGAAGAGAGCGGAGGCGTGCCGCGGCAATGGCGCCTGGAGAGGGTTGCAGGCTCAAAGTGGCCTGGCGCACACCCTTGGGGAGGTCGATGGTGCGCGAGACCGAGCCGGTCACCTGGCCGGCATGCGTCACGGTCGTCTCCGGCGAGGCGGGAAGGAGTTCGATCTCGCGGCGAAGGGTCACCGTGCGCCGGCGTCCCGTGGCCGCGAGGGTGAGGAAGACACGTCCGGGGGGCCCGGGGAGCGAGACTCGGAAGTGCCGGGTGATGCCAGCGCCTCCCGGGAGCGCCTCGCTGAGGATCGACTCGCCGATGACGACGGCTCCCGGTCCTGCCATCAGCTTCAGGCGCGCCGTCTGCGAAGCGGCATACGGATTGCGCACGCGCACGCTCACGCTGATGACGTCGCCGGGGCGGGCCACGGCGGGCGGACGAAACTCGACGGCCAGGTCGGTTTCGACGCGCAGAGGCACGGTGGCTCGCGCGGGAGCATCACGACCGGAGAGGATGTCCGCGACGAGCTGCCAGGGCCCCATCTCCTGGGGGATGGTGATGGCGTGGCGCTCCTCAGCGCGCGGATCCGGGCGGGCGCCAAGTTCCCACAGCGCGATCTCCGGAACTGGCGCGCTCGCGGGTACGATGGGGGGCAGGACGGGCATCTGCCTCGCCAGCGCCTGGGCTTCCCGCCGACGCTCCTCCTGCAGTGCCGCGCTCAAGCTGCGCGCGCGATCCGGGCCCTGGGAAACCGGCTCCGGACCGGCGAGCCGGAAGAGGAGCGTGGCGGCGAGGGCCACCACGATGGCGGGGATGACGAAGCGCCCCGTGGACGCGATGGCGCTTTCGGCACTGCTGGTTCGGCCGCCGGATCGCTCCGGATGGCGAAAGAGACGCGCGGCCAGGAGCCACAGCCCGGCGAGAAGGAGGAGCACCAGCCAGCGCAGCCAGGCCCACGATGCGGCCCGCTGCTCCTGGAGGCGCGCTCGCTTATGCGCGTAGGTGTCCTCGTGCAGGCTCCAGCCGTCCAGCCGGGGGACGAGGGCGAGTGCCGCGAGTGCCGCTTCCTGGCGTTCCTCTTCGCCTGCGTGCTGCCATACCTCTTCCTCCGCGCCCGTCATTGCTCCCGGCACTCCCGGGCGCAGCGGGGCGAGGAAGATTCCTGGAACGCCGAGGGCAGGATCAGAGAGGTGACGCTCCCCTTCAGCGCGCGCGAGCTGGAATCCCAGGGCGCCCGGCTCGCCGCCGTGCAGTGTCACCTGGGCGGCGTGGCCTGGCTCGTAGGCAGGCTGGTTCGGTTGTACCGACGGCCGGGGCGTGGGCGCAGGGCGGACAAAGATGGCACGCTCGGCGTAGGGGAGATCGCCCCAGGAGCCCAGGGCATACGCGCGGATTCGCGTGGTGCCGAGAACACCATCCGGCAGGCGGATCTGCAGCGAGGCACGACCGGACTCCATCTTGACCGAACGTGCGAAGACAGTCTGGCCGCCCGCTTCGCCGTCGATGTAAAGGGTGCCTTCCCGCTCGGGCGATAGCACCTCGACGCGCAGCGTGTCACCGGAGCGGTAGAGGCCACGGTCTGGACGAACCAGGAAGGGCGAAGCGATCTGGCCTCGATCCGGCCGGCCATTGAGGACGCGCAGCTTCTCCCGCAGCGCCAAGGCCGTCGGAGAGACGCGGGCCACCGGCAGAGTCGCCTGATAGACGCCCACGCGGCCCTGCGTGTCCGTGGCTGTCAGCGCGATGGGGGTCTGCGCATCTTCAGGCACCAGAGCCAGCGAGGCGACGCCCAGCGCGCTCGTTTCCACTTTGCCGGTCTTTCCACCGAGGGCATAGCGCACGGTGGCTCTCGCGGGGGCGCCGTCCGGGTAGCGCGCGGCAATGTAGACGCGGTTCTCGACTCCGGGCACCAGGGCGCCTGCTTCCGGCACGGCGGCCAGTTGAATGGGGTGCGGGGTGATCGCCACGGCATCCATCGCCCGGGCCGTGCGAAGCCGCGAATCGGTCACCTCTGCGTAGAGCCGGAAGACCGTCAGTTCGTCCGCCGGAGGTGCGGGGAGACCGAAAGTGAGCCGGCCTTTCAGATCCAGACGGCCAGAGGTCCACGAGACGGTGCGCCCGGCAGCGTTCTCCAGCCAGACGCGGGCGCTGGCGCCGCGCAGGTAGCCACCCAGACCGTCTTCCGCGGCCACATAGCCGCGGATCAGGCCCCCGGGCATCGCGTAGCGGGAGAGCTGGCCCAGCCACACCGGGAAGGCGGGCTGCGGTCCGGCCAACACCGGCACGGCGAGCTCGACAGCGGAGGCGCCGGCGGCGGCTTTGAAGCGATAGGTGCCCGCGGGAGCGCCAGGCACGATTTCAAACTCGGCTTCGGCACCTCCCTGCTTGTTGGCTCGCACAGAGCGCGTCGCGAACGGAGTGCCATCGGGGGCGAAAGCGCGCACCGAGATGGTGCAATCACTGGCCGGATCGCCTGTGCCCGCGTGCGAGATCCCTACGTGGAGGCGGACGCGCTGGCCGATGCGGTAGGCGGGGCGATCACTGCGCAGCAGGATGCGGTAGGCAGGTACCAGGCGGATGGGCCGGTCTACAAAGTCACGGCCCAAGGGCGACTCGGCGATGACCAGCAAACGCGCTGGGCCTTCGCCCGCGGGTACCGTGAAAGCCGGCTCAATCGTGCCGGCGGCATCGGTGCGGCCTGTTGCCAACTCGACGATCTCGGCCCTCGGGCGCGAGAGGAGCACACGGACCGAGGCATCCGCGATGGGGCGCTGGTCGGCGTGTCGGAGGAGGACAACGCGGATCGAAGCGGGCAGGCCCGGGGTCCAGCGATCTTGCCCGAAAAGGTGCACTTCTTGAGTGCCGAGAGACCGTCCTAAGAGAGCGTTATAGAGGGCGACGGCCAGCATGATCGCGGCGGCCGCCAGCAGGAGGAGGCGCGAGCGCCCTCTGCCGGAGGAGTTGCCGTCTCCGGTGGCGCCGCGCTCTCTGGGAGTGCTCCCTGCACCCGCCGGTCGATCCTGTTCCGGCTCCGCGTTCACTACGCTACTCCTGAGGATTCCCGGGCTGGTGAAGCCTCGCTTGGGGATCGGTGGCTGTGCCGGATGCAGTCAAGGGTTGTTGGGTTGCTCTCATGGACGAACATGGGATTGTGCTATCTCCGGGTTTGATTATACCGCACTTGATAGGACAAACTCAACTGCCGGAGTAGTGGGATTCCGACATAAGGAGAGGACCGCCCGCACGCGCGGAGCTCGAAGCTCCGCGCTGCTTTCCGGCAAAGCCTCTTTGTGGCTTCTCCTCCCAGCCACCGCCGTTTTGAGACATCTGGGAGTATCCTCAACCCAGCCCGGCAGGGCTTCGCTCGCAAGCAGCGCGGTGATCTATCGCCGCGCGACGGGTTGCGCGCTGCCTCCGAGGCTTCGGATTCCTTATGTCGGAATCCCAGGCCGGAATATGATATAATCTAAAGAAGGGTCCTGGCCCCAGACTACGCGTGAGGTTGCTGTCCCGTGACGATGTCTAGCCTGTTCGATACGCCGGAAGAGCGGATTGCCGCGTTGCGCGAGCAGATCCACCACCACAACTACCGTTACTATGTGCTCGACAGCCCGGAGATCTCCGATGCCGAATATGACCGGTTGATGCGCGAGCTGGCCGATCTGGAGGCGGAGCACCCGGAACTGGTGACGCCGGACAGCCCCACGCAGCGGGTTGGCGCGCCGCCGGCCGAGGCGTTCGAGAGTTTCCGCCATCGCGTGCCGATGCTCAGCCTCAGCAACTGCTTCTCTATTGAGGAGCTACGCGCCTTCGATGCCCGCGTGAAGCGGATGCTCAACCGTCCTCCCGATGAGGCGATCTCCTATGTGGCCGAGCTGAAGATCGATGGCCTGGGCGTCTCGCTCACCTACGAACGGGGACGCCTGGTCGCCGGGGCGACGCGCGGCGACGGCACCGAGGGCGAGCTGGTGACGCAGAACCTGAAGACGGTGCGATCCATCCCGCTCCGCTTGCAGGGAAGCGGTTGGCCTTCGCCCGTCGAGGTGCGTGGCGAGGTGTTTATCTCGCACGAGGAGTTCCGGCGGATCAACGCGGAGCGCGAAGCCCGGGGCGAGCCGGCCTTTGCCAATCCGCGCAACGCCGCCGCGGGCTCTCTGCGCCAGCTCGACTCATCCGTCACCGCTGGCCGGCGGCTTCAGTTTCTCACCTACGGCATGGGCTATCGCGGTGACATCGATTTCCAGACACACCTGGGGATGATGGAGCGGCTTCGCGAGTGGGGATTCCCCGTCAGCCGTGACATGCGGCTTTGCGAGGGGATCGAGGATGTGGTCCGCTTCTGCCAGGAGTGGGAGCATCGCCGCCCGGGGGTGCCGTTCGACATCGACGGGATCGTGGTGAAGGTGAACTCGCTGGAGCTCCAGGACGCGCTAGGACAGGTCTCGCGCAGCCCGCGCTGGGCGATTGCCTTCAAGTTTCAGCCGACGCAGGCGACGACGGTCGTACGCGATATTCAGGTGCAGGTGGGCCGGACCGGCGCGCTCACGCCGGTGGCGATCATGGAGCCGGTGGAGGTGGGCGGCGTCACCGTTTCGCGGGCCACGCTCCACAATGAGGATGAGATCCGGCGCAAAGATGTGCGCGTGGGCGATACCGTGGTGATCCAGCGCGCCGGCGATGTCATTCCTGAAGTGGTCTCCGTGGTGACGAGCAAGCGAACTGGCGCCGAAAAGCCGTTTGTCTTCCCGAGAGAATGCCCGGTCTGCGGCGGGCCAGTGGAGCGCCCCGAGGGCGAGGCGGTCGCGCGCTGCACGGGCGTCGCCTGCCCGGCGCAGGCAAAGCGGCGCATCGAGCACTTCGTCTCGCGGACCGCGATGAACGTCGAGGGGATCGGCCCGGCGCAGGTCGAGCAGCTGGTGGACCGGGGCCTCGTAAAGGACCCGGCCGATCTTTACGCGCTCACGCTCGAGCAGTTACTGCCCCTGGAGCGCATGGGGAAGACGCTGGCTCAAAAGATCCTGCGCAACATCGAGGCATCGCGTCAGGTCCCCCTCGCCCGGTTGATCTTCGCCCTGGGCATCCGCCACGTGGGCGAGCACGTCGCCGAGCTTCTCGCCACGCACTTCCACACGTTGGATACGCTGGAAGCCGCGAGCGAGGAGGAGATCCGGGAAGTGCCCGGCATCGGCCCCGAGATCGCCGCGAGCGTGGCCCGCTTCTTCGCAGACCCGCAGACACGCCAGCTTCTGGAGAGGCTTCGCGCGGCCGGCGTGCAGCCCCAGGCGCCCGAGGCAGTTCCGGCGGCACCTGCAGACAATCCCATCGCCGGAAAGACGTTTGTCTTCACGGGAACCCTGGCCCAGATGACTCGCCCCGATGCCGAGGCGCTGGTGAAGTCGCTGGGCGGGCGCGCCACGGGGAGCGTCAGCGCGAAGACCGACTATGTCGTCGCGGGCGAGGGCGCCGGGTCGAAGCTGGAGAAGGCGCAGGTGCTGGGCATCACCGTTCTGACCGAAGAGGAGTTCCGCGCGCTGGCCGGGCTGGAGTAGTGGCCCGAGTGGCCGCTGGGTGGTACCACGGATGAAGACTCGCGCGCGGAGCTGGAAGCTCCGCGCTGCTTCCAGGCAAAGCCCCTTCGGGGCTCCGCCTCCCAGCCCGCGCCTGTATAGGCTGGCCGGGCACGTAGCCTGGCCCAGCCCGGCAGGGCTTCGCTCCCAAGCAGCGCGGAGGTTCACCTCCGCGCGATGCCTGGGCCGGGCGCGGCCCGCGTGTTTCTCAGCGCATCTCCTCGAGTTTCACGTCGTCGAACCACGCTTGTGCCTGGCCGCGCACCTGGAGGACGACGTACAGCTTCTTGGCGTCGGGGTGGTTCACCATGAAATCGAGGGTGAGCGGCTGCCACTGCGCCGTGCCGGCGCTCCACTGCGCGGGCACGCTTCCGCCTAAGTACTTGCCGGCCGCATCTGTCCACTCCGCGTAGATCCGGCAGTCCGCGCCGGCAGGCTCGGTCCTTACCTGGGCGGTGAAGCGATACCGCCGGCCCGTCTCGGTCGCGATCCCCGTCTGGAGCCAGAGGGGCTTGGAAGTGGCATCGCGCCCCTTCAAGAAGACGCTGTAGCGCCCGCTGCGCTTCACTTCACGAGAGACGCCGCCGTAGAAGGCAGGGCGCAGCGACCAGCCGATGGGAGACTCCTCGCCATCCTCCGTGAACTCGAAGCCGGGGTTGACCAACAGGTTTCCCCGCTCGAGGAGATCCTCGGGGCGCGGACGCTGCACCTGCGTCACCGGAGGCAGCTCGAGCCGCTTCTCCTGCGGGAAGCGGAGCGACCCGGTGTAGATGTGAACGTCCCACGGCTCGAAGTGGTCCACAATCGGATTCCCGGTGATGCGCCGGTCCTCGAAGAGCACGCGCCAGCTCACCTTCGGCATGGCGCGCGGGATCTCGATGCGGGCATCCACTGGCTCGGGCGAGGCGTTCACCGCGATGATGAAGCGCTGGTCGGTCTCGCAGTGCCGCCGAATCAGCGTTTCAATCGCCTTCCCGCCGGCGTGGACCTTCGCCACCTCCCCCGTGTCGGGGCCGGCCAGCACGTCATGCATCTGCGATAGCTCGTAGGCGAGCTGGCGGAGACTGTTCCAGAACGGCGACGGCTTCGGAGTGTAGTTCACGCCCCAGAAAAGGAGACCGCGGGCACCACGGACGATGGCGTGGTAGGCCATGAAGCGCGACTGTTGGAACGAGGGGTAGATCGGCTTCTCCGTGCCCCCGCGCCTGCGGCTGAGATCAGCCCACGCGAAGCCCTGGAGCACCATGAAGATCGGCTTGCGGTTCAGCACGGCGAGGACGTTCTTGCTCGTTTCGTCGCCGACCACGGCAATCGTCTTGTTGGGCAAATCCGACTGCGTCTGCGGCTCGGGCACCGGATAGATGTCCGCACCGGCGACATCCGCGCCGTGGTTGAAGAGCGCCAGCTCGTCCACCGTGTTGCGCGGGGCGTGGTTCATCCAGACGGGGTGGTCCGGATCCAAACGGCGGACGACTCGGTAGCCGCGGTAGAGATCCGCCGCGTTGCTTCCGGTCCACGCGGGCTCGTCCACGCTCTCCCAGCACAGAAGCGCCGGATGGTCCGCCATCGCCTTCACCAAAGCCCCCAGCTTTTGCCGCTTCGCCTCATCGTTTTCCGGAAGCTCGATAGCGGGACCAAACGGGATCCACGTCATCATCTTGTGGGCGTGAATCCGGTCCACCACCTCGCGCAGCTCCTCCAGAGGGGCGGCATAGGGGGCCTGCACCAGGTTGAACCCGCTCTCGCTCAGCTCGCGCAGGCTATGCTCCGTGAAGTTCCCATAGCGATAGATGCCGATCGGGAAGAAGCGCTTCCCCCTGACCAGGAGGGTGTTATCCGCATCGATGCTCACGGGCGGGACGCTCTTGCTGGAGAGGGGCATATGCTCGAAGCGGAGGACGTCGCGAACGATGCTTCCCCCGGAGCGCTTGGGCGTGAGCGTGACGTGAATCTCGTATTCCCCCGGACCGGATTTCGATAGATCGAACGGGATAACCGGCTCTTTCGCGACGAAAAACGGCTTCTCGCGCACGGGCGGCACCAGCGTGCCATTCTTGAGCAGGCGCGCAGTGAGCCGGAAGGCGCTGAGATCCTCTTGCCGGACGTTGAGCCGGGGCCGGAGCATCACCTCCTGGCGGTAGTGGTTCGGATAGAGCGCCAACTCCAGAATGGGCGGCACGGTGATCGGGACCACAACGGCACGCAGCACCTGGCGGGTGTTTGGGTCGCGCACGCGCACAATGGGCCGGTAGAAGCCTTCGCGGGGCAGCGAATAGGGAAGGGTGACCGTGGCCGGCGTCTGCGGATTCAATTGGGTGCGAACGCTCGTCACCTGGGGCCGGCCATCCGGCAGATAGAGCGCCAGATCCACCAGCGCCTTGCCTCCGAAGGGGCTGCTCACGCGTGCCTTCAGCACATTGTTGCCGATGAGGCGCTCGCCGCTATCGGCCACCTCGATGGAGTAGGCATACCGCGAGAAGTCCACGGCCAGCCCGGAGAGCTGCCCGAAACGGTCGGGGCGCCCGAAAGCGCCGCCGGTGTAGGACCAAACGCTGAGCTCGCCTTTCGGCTTCTGCTCGCGCGCGAAGTTGATACCCCATGTATCGCCCGTCTTCCCCACATGGAGCTCGAGGCTGGAGAAGGGGATGGCGAACTCGGCCCACCAGCGGTCGCTGCCCCGGGTGGTCGCGGCGTTCCAAGGGGCATCCCAATGCGGAGCAGTGCCGGCCGCGTCGCCTCGCAGGTCGAACCGCGTGCCCCGCACGTTGACGGCAAACTGGTAGTAAGTGAAGCGATCCTGGTTTGGATCGAGAAAGAGTTCGACTACGTCGTCCTTGAAGATGGGGCCGTCGCGCTCTGTCACTGTGGCGCGCACTTCGTCCATCTGCGACTCGAGGCATTCGAAGGCGACGTAGAGATGCGCCGAATCGTAGGTCACGTAAACGGTCGTCTGCTCCGTGGCCGCTTCCCGGCTGTCGTTCAGGACAAAACCGGTCGTCTGGGCCGCCTGATGCCAGCACGCGTCGTCCAGGCGGCCATCGATCACGGGCGCCTCCGCCGCCGGTCCGGCCAGCGTGAGGCGGGGGGCTTCTCCCCGTTCAGGCGCGGCAGCGCCGGGCATCAGGCACGCGAGCATCAGCGCGCCGGCGAGGAGGGCGATTGGTTGCTTCCATAGCTTCACGGTTCTCTCCCATCGGAACGGTCGGATCGGCCATCCGAACCGGCCTGGGACCCGGAAAGGCGCGAAAGGGCGCGGATCGATGCGCAACACGGGCCCGGAGCGGCTATCTCCCGCCGTCAGAGCGGAGAGCCGCCGGAGGCGGTGACACCCCCTCCAGAGTCTCTATTCGCCGCGGGCCGCAGGAGTGCCTGCCGGTGCGCGGGGCGGCGCGCCAGAAAGTATGCGTGCAAAGCGAGGGACATACAGGATACCGGGCAGCGTTCTATTTGGATCCGGCGCGCTGCGAGAGGAGATCCACCGCGGCGAGGATGGCAGCCTCCATGCTGACCGCGCTCGCCTTGCCCTGCCAGGCGATGTCGAACGCCGTGCCGTGATCTACCGAGGTGCGCAACACCGGCAGCCCCAGCGTCGCGGTGACCGTGCCATAGAAATCGCGCGTCTTGGCGGCGATGTGGCCCTGGTCATGGTAGAGGGAGAGGACGCAGTCGTACTGGCCTTCGAGGGCCTGATGGAAGACGGAGTCAGCGCCCACCGGGCCGATGGCATCGATCCCTTCGGCGCGGGCATCGGCGATGGCGGGGGACAGGTGCTCGGCCTCCTCGGTGCCGAAGAGGCCGCCGTCACTGGCATGCGGGTTGAGCGCGGCGACGGCGATGCGCGGCGCGCGGAAGCCGAAATCGGTCATCGCCCCATGCACCTGGCGGAGCATCGCCAAGACGCGCTCGCGCGTGATGTAGTCGATGGCGGCGCGGAGTGAGAGGTGGCGCGAGAGGAAGAAGATGCGCATCCGCCCGGTGATGAAGAGGGTGAGCGGGTCGGGAGCGTGGAGGTAATCGGCCAGCATCTCCGTGTGCCCGATGTGCGGCACGCCGGCGGCGCGCAGCGCCTCCTTCTGGATCGGCGCCGTGGCGATGGCGTCCACCTCGCCCGCCAGGCCCAGCTCGCACGCTTTGCGCACGAAGGCATCCGAGGCGCGCCCGCAGACCGCCTGCACCACCCCCGGCTGGATCGCATCCAGCCCGGGCACCTCCACCGAGATCACCGGGATGGCGCCCGGCCGAGCAGAAGCCGCCTCGCCAGGGTGGCCAACGGTGGCAAGGTCGGCGTCACTCAGCCCGATCGCGTCCGCGCAGCGCCGGAGGACTCCCGCGTGGCCGATCACCACTGGGGTGCATCGCGCCCGCACGGCCGGGCTCTGCACCGCCTTCAGCACAATCTCCGGACCGATCCCCGCCGGGTCTCCCATAGTTACCGCGATGGGCTGCATGCGCTCTCTCCTCGTCACATTGAACAACTGGGGTTCTCGGGGTTATCCGACGCCCCCGGGCACTCATTACGCCGCTGCGGAGCCGGATCCTGCCGTTCGATGCGCGCAGACTGTTGCGCGGGCAGTAAACCAGTGCTATAATGGGCAGACACCCCGCGCCCGCTCCTTCAGCGAGCGGGCCTCTTCTCGCACGGAGGGCGACCATGGTGCATCGGTTGCTGTGTCTTCTCGGACTGGTTACGCTTGCTCTGCTCCCCTGGCACGACGCCCCACGCGCCGCGGTGGGCACCCGGGCCGGACAGACGTGGACCAACCCCAAGGATGGCAGCAAGCTCGTCTTCGTGCCTGCCGGAGGGTTTACCATGGGTAGCAATGGCGGCGATGCCGACGAAAAGCCGGCGCATAAGGTCAACCTGCGCGGCTACTGGATCGGCAAGAACGAGGTGACGGTGGCGCAATACCGCAGGTTCTGCCAGGAAACCGGGCGGCAGATGCCACGCGGCCAGGGTGGAGATAACCACCCGGTGGTGAATGTCTCGTGGGATGACGCCGTGGCCTACGCGCGGTGGGCAGGCTGTCGGCTGCCGACAGAGGCGGAATGGGAGAAGGCGGCGCGCGGCACCGACGCGAGGACCTACCCCTGGGGGAACACGTGGGATCCCGCGAAGTGCAACACCGAGGAAGGCGGGCCGGGCAGGACAATGCCCGTCGGCTCCTACCCGCGGGGGGCATCGCCCTACGGGTGCCTGGACATGGCGGGAAACGTCTCGGAGTGGTGCAGCAGCGTCTACAAGAAGTACCCCTACCGCGCGGATGACGGGCGCGAGGATCCCAACGCGCCTTCACCCCGCGTGTACCGCGGCGGGAGCTGGGACGACGACCGCGACGATGCGCGCACCAGCGAGCGCGACAGCGACGCCCGCGGCGACAAGGACGACGACCGCGGCTTCCGCCTCGCCAGGTCTTCTTAGGCGTTACCGTAGCCCGGCAAGGCAAACGTCCAGGTGGAGGACGCGAGAGCGTCTGTTGGTGACGCGCGGCAGTTCGTTGCCCGCATCTCCGTGCCATGTGTAGGGGCGAACCCTTAGTGTTCGCCCTGTTTCTGGTGGGGTAGGGCGGGCTGGAGGCGTGGACCGGATCTACCTGGAGAGCGAGGTGCGCTATGGGCTGGTTCGAGCCGGAGCGCAAGCCCCGCCAGTCGATACGCCTGAAGGGTTATGACTATAGCCGACGTGGGGCCTACTCCACCACCGTGTGCGTCTAGCACCGCCTCTGTCTCTTTGGCGAGGTGGGTGGCGGCAAGATAGAGTTGAGTGACGGCGGCTGGGTGATTGAGCGCGAATGGAAGAGCCTGACGGAGCGCTCTGCCGCGTGCGCACGCATCCGCAAGGCGTGACAGCTGGGGCGGGGATGCCCGTGGCGACTCATCCGTGGTATCGTTGTATCGTTCCTGCCGCTCCAGCCTGAGGAAGGAAGCAGGCGTGCTGCCGGCGAACTGTTGCACTGCGAGCGAGGCTGGGGCACGGCGAGGTGTTCCATGCCCGGCGGTAACCGATCTCCTTGGCCCTATCCGCGCGTACGGCGGCTCTCCGGCCGCTTCCCCGGCGGATGCAACCCCTGGCAGCACTGGAGAGTGTGGATGCGGTGGACACTGGATGATACGCGCTGTCGTCCTGGACGAGTATTCCGGGTGCCCAACGATGGCGGTGTGCTGTTGAGACACTTCGCGGGCCGACGCGCGCGCATCGATGAGATCACGGAGACCCGGTCCGGGAAGATCGTCACCTTCACCGTCGCGGGTGTCCGTGTGAGCTGCCCACTCGCCTACCTGGATCGCGCCCTCCAGCGGGAGAGCTCGGAGGGCGACTGAGGGGCGAGAAGCACTCACGCGCCTCCCGCCCCGGCCCGATAACTACCGACCGCCCTCCTCGGAGGGGTCGTCGGTCTCTTCTAGTGTTTCCGCCACTCCGGCGAGGGCCTCTTCAGCCTCTTTCTCGGGGCCCGGCTGCACTCCGAACTCCTTGAGCGTCTCGGCAAAGTGGCGCAACCGCCACAGCACCCGGTCGTTGATCGAGCCTTCCTCGAAGCTACCGTCCGGGTACTGCCGGCCGGCGGGCATCCCCGTCAGGATCTCTATCCCCTCATCGATGTGGCGCACTGCCCAGATGTGGAACTTCCCCTCCTTGACCGCCTCGATTACCTCGTCCTTGAGCATGAGGTTCCGGACGTTCTGCTCCGGGATGATCACGCCCTGTTCCCCGGTGAGCCCGCGCACCTTGCAGACGTGGAAGAAGCCCTCGATCTTGTGCGTGGCCCCTCCGATCGGCTGGATCTCCCCCCGCTGGTTCACCGAGCCTGTGACGGCAATCCCCTGGCGAATCGGCACATCGGCCAGACTCGATAGGAGGGCGTAAAGCTCCGCCGCCGAGGCGCTGTCGCCCTCAACATCCTCATACAGCTGCTCGAAGGTGAGTGTGGCCGAGAGCGCCAGGGGCACCTCGCGGGCATACCGGCCCCCCAGATAGCCGGCGAGGATCAGGACGCCCTTGTTGTGGATGCGCCCGCCCATCTTCACCTCGCGCTCGATGTTCACCACGCCACCGCGCCCCAGGAAGGTCCGCCCCGTGATCCGCGAGGGCCGGCCGAAGACGTAATCGCCCAGCGCCGAGACCGACAGCCCATTGACCTGGCCGACAACGGCCCCGGTGGTGTCGATCATCAGCGTGCCCTCTTCGATCCACTCGCGAATCTTCTCCTCGAGCATGCGCGAGCGATACTCCCGCTCCTCCAACGCCTTGGTGACGTCCTCTGCCATCACCACGTCGTGGCCGGCCTTGCCCGCCCAGAAGGAGGCCTCGGAGACCAAATCCTCGGCGACACGGTAGGAGGTGGCGAGCTTCTCCTGGTGCTCCCGGGTGCGCGCAGCGTGCTCGACGGCGCGTGCCATCGCTCCCTTGGAGAACGGCTTCATCCCCTCCTTGCGTGTTAACGCTGCGACGAGCGCCGTGTACTGCGCCAGATGGTGCTCGTTGCGGGGCATCTCGGTGTCGAAATCGACCTTCACCTTGAAGAGGCGACCGAAATCCTTGTCGAGCGCGTGCAGCAGGTAGTAGAGGAAGGGGGGACCGATCAGGACCACCTTGAGCTGCACAGGGATTGGCTCCGGGCGCAGCGAGGCCGTGGGGATGATCCCCATCTGCTCGCCCAAGTTCTCGATGCGCACCTCGTTGGTGCGCAGGGTGCGCTTCAGGCCATCCCAGGAGAGCGGATTGCTGAGCACGTCGATCAGATCCACGATCAGGTAGCCGCCGTTGGCGCGATGCAGCGCCCCCGCCTTGATCATGCGTGGATCGGTGACCATGACGCCGAAGCGCACGCGAAAGTCGATCCGCCCGACGAGGTTGTAGTAGGTGGGGTGCTCCTCGGCCACCACGGGCGCCCCCTCGGTGTGGGCGTTGTTGACGAGCACGTTGACCCGGTAGCGATTGAGTGTCTCCTCACGCTGCATCTCCGCCATGTTGGCGGCCACCGCCAGGGCAGGGGGGCTATCCGACGGCAGGTGTTCGCGGCCGTTTCGGAACTCGTCCACATGCTCGGCGATGTCATTCTGAGCCGCGTTCAGGAAGCGCTCGATCTTCTCGTTGCCCCGGTACTTCTCGCGAACGGCATCAAACAGTTGGCTCACCGCCTGGCGCGCGACGCTTTGGTCCAGCTCGCGGCTCTTCTCCAGCGCCTCGCGCTCGATATTGCGCGCCTGCCGGAACGTCTGCTCGATCTGGCCTGGCAGTTCCTTGCCGCGCTCCTCGATCTCCTCCTTCTGCTCCTCGGGCAGCTCCTCATACTGCTCCGGGGTGATCGGCTGGCCATTCACCAGGGGGATCGTCACCATGCCCGCCGGCGTCATCTGGATGACAAAGCCGGCTTCACGCGCCTTGGCCTGCAGCTCCTCAATCAGGCGGTCTCGGCGCTCGTTATGCTCCCGGATGAGCTGGCTCTTCAGCTCCTCATAGCCGTCCGATTGGAAAGCCTTCGGGATCTCCTCCTGACTTAAGGCGATCAAGTTGTCCATCGCGGCAGCGAACTCCTCGCCGCCGCCCGCTGGCAGGCACAGCGCCACGGGCTCATCCGGATTGTCGAAGTTGTGGACATAGCACCAATCCGGAGGCCGGGGCTCGGTGCGCGCGCGCTCCTCGATCTGCGTGCGCACCGCGTGCCACCTGCCGGTGCCTGGGGCACCGACCAGGAAGAGGTTGTAGCCGGGCGCATCGATGTCGATGCCGAAGGCGATAGACTCGACCGCGCGCTCCTGGCCGGCGATGCCTTTCAGGGGCTCGATATCCTCTGTCGTTTCGAACCCGAACGTATCTGGATCACACCGCCACGCCAATCTCTCCGGCGGCACTCGCCACTTTTCTTCCGCCATACCCCCTCCCTCCTGGTATCTTGGCCATTCCAGCGCCTTCACGTTTTTTGCCCGGAAGCCACGACGCCAAACTTGCCGGCCCGCCGCGGTCCCGTCACTGCGGGGGAGCCAAGGAAGCCCTCGATGCGTTGACCGTCTTCCCCAGCTAGGAGACGTATGCTATAATGGGCATGACATGAAATTGGCGTCGGAGGCCAGAAGAAACGTGTCGGATGCGCAACGGTTCTGCTCAAGCGCGTTCTGGGGCGCCCCTCCGGCACGAAGGCTCCCCCTCAGACGGGCCCTTCGCCTGCTGGTCGCCTGCTGCGCGCTGCTCCTGTTGCTCCCACCGCGGGCGCGCGCCGCGCAGGTGGTCCTCGTTGTTGCCGACCGGTTGGAGCGCGCTGACCTTTGGGAGTATCCGGGACCGAACCTGGCGCGGTTGCGCCGCGAGGCGGCATCGGGTCTGATCTGCACGCGCTTCATGCTGAGCAGTCTCCCGGAAAGCGCCTATGTGGCTTTGGGCGCTGGCTCTTGGGTGCAGTACGAGGGCTCCGTGCGCTGGCGTGGAGGCGGAGATTTGGAGGATGCTGCCGCGTTCTGGGTCGCCACCGGACGCCCGCTGCCACGGGGAGCGCTCTACTGCCGCGAGCGCGAGCGCCTCTCACTCTACTCCAACCCGGAGGCGCGCCCGGGGGCTCTGGGCGAGGCTCTCCGGAACGCTGGCAAGCGCACGGCGTGCATCGGGAATGCCGACCTTCCACGCTGGCCGCGCCGGCAACTTCTGGCCTTGCTGATGGACACGCGCGGCGTCGTCTCGATGGGCGATGTGGGCCCGGGTACTCTGGCGGTGGCTCCCGACGCGCCCGGGGGCGTGTGCGTAGACGTGCCGGCAACCGTGGCCGCCTTCGAACGGGTGGCAAAACGCGCCGATGTGGTGGCGATCGAGTTTGGCGACACTTCGCGACTGGCGGCCTGCCAGGATGAGATGCTACCGGAGGCTGCTGCTGCGGCACGCGCAGCGGCGCTTGCCCGCCTGGATACGCTGGTGGGGGCCCTGCGCGCGCGCATCGATCCGGGGCAAACCACCTTTATCCTTCTCTCACCTGCGCCGCCGGTGGCCCCCTCGGCGACGGAGCAGGTGCTGACACCGCTCTTCATCGTCGGCACCGGATGGGGGCACGGTCTCCTGCGTTCCGCGACGACACGCCGGCCGGGGTTGGTGGCCAACGCCGATCTCCCGGTCACACTGGCGGGCCTGCTGGGCGCTGGCGCGCTGCCCGGGGCTACTGGCGCTCCGCTCTCGGTAGTGCCCGAACCGGATCCGGGCGCTTACCTCCGATGGATGGACGAGCGCACGCGTCGCGTGGCGCGCTTGCGCTTCCGCGTCTTCCGGTCGTGGGCGGTTCTCATAGGGCCGGCGGTTTTCCTTGGACCGCTGCTGCTGGGCCTGCGGGCCGTACGCCGGCGCGCGCCAGCCTGGGCCGAGGCAGCGGTGCGGGGCGTCCAGATCTGCGCGCTCTCACTGCCAGCGGGCGCCCTGCTGGTCTCGGGTTTTGCGGCGGATACCCTGGGGGAATACCTGTTGCGCCTGGCGGTGGGTGTGGGTGTGGTGGCCGCCAGCGCGGGATCGTTGGGACGCGTAGTGCCCCGAGTGCGGCCGCCGGCCTGGATCGCGGCGTTGACGCTCTGCGCCTTGATCGGTGATATCACGCAGGGCTCGTGGCGGATCCTGGGAGGCATGGTGAGCTACGCGCTGACCGAGGGAGCGCGGTTCTACGGGATTGGTAATGAGATGTTTGGGATCGCCCTGGGCCTGGCGCTGGTGGGGATGGCGACGCTGCAGCCTCTGCTGGGCCCGCGCGCGCCTGCCATGACGGCGCTTCTCGGGGCGATTCTCACGGTGACGTTCGGCTACTCAGGGCTGGGCGCGAACTTTGGGGGCGGGCTCACCGCCGCGTTTACCCTGGCGGTCGCGGCCGGCGTGATGGCTGGCTGGCGTGGTGCGCGCGTGATCGCCGCGCCGGCGCTCGCGTTGGTGGCCGCGGCTGCCGCCATCGTCTGCCTCGATCTGCTGCGGCCTCTCGAGGCGATGTCGCATGTCGGCCGCGCTGCCCTGCAAGCGCAGGTTGGCGGGATGCCGTGGCTGACGGCGCTGATTGCGCGCAAGGCACACATGAACGAGGTGCTCATCGGGCGGACTTCAGCGACGCGCCTCTTCTTCATGGCGCTCCCGGTGCTGCTGGCCGTGAGCCAACGCCCGCCGACGCCAGTGCGTGCCGTGGCAATACAGCTGCGCCCGCTGCTTCTGGCCGGAGTGACGGGAAGCGTGGCGGCGTTCCTGCTGAACGATTCCGGGATTATCGCCGGCGGCTTGATGTTGGCGTTTGTGACAGTGGGGGCCGGCTACCTGGCGCTCAGTGACGAGCCGGCACCAGAAGGGAAGAGCTCCGCTTGCGCGTCCTTGCGGTAGATTATGGCACGAAGCGCGTTGGCCTCGCGCTGAGCGACCTGCTGGAGATCACGGTCAATCCGCTCACCGTTCTGACCCGGAAGGGCGGTGACCGGGAGGTTATCGAGGCGATTGCCCGAATCGTGGAAGCAGAAGCGGTGGAGGAGGTGGTCGTCGGCCTCCCCGTCAATATGGATGGCTCGCACGGGCCTGCGGCCGCCGCGGCGGAGGCGTTCGCGGCGAAGCTGGCGGCGCGCCTGAAGGTGCCCGTCTTCACTCATGATGAGCGGTTGACTTCGGAAGAGGCAGAGGGTATCCTCATGAGCGAGGGCGTGCAGCGTTCGCGACGCCGTGGCCGGGTCGATCCAGTCGCCGCGGCGCTCATCTTGAGGAGCTACCTTGGCTCGCCCGAACGCCTCGCCCGGCAGCGAAGCGGCCAGCGTGGGGAGGAAGGGGCCTGAGCGCACCGGAATCCCAGCGCATTGGAAGGTAATCCCCCGCGGGTAGGAGATAGAATGTCCGAAGAGCGACAAGAGAGCGAAGCCCAGTCTCCGTTACCGGAACCAACCCCATCCGGGCTGCCGGCAGAGACGGAGGCGGATCCAGCAGCGCCACGCCGTCAATCCATCTGGCGTCGGCTCGCGGTTGCCATCGCCCTGCTCGCCGCGCTTGCTGGCGCCGGCTACTTCGGCGTCTGGACGCTGATGCCGGTCTCCACGGACGAGAAGAAGGTTGTGATCGTGGAGATCCCCCGCAACTGGGGCGCGCGCCGGATCGCCGACCGCCTGCATGAACGGGGGCTGATTCGGAACCGGACGGCGTTTCTTCTGGCCGGGCACCTGCTGGGAGACCTTCAGCACCTGAAAGCAGGGGAGTACGAGCTGAGCCCCAGCATGACGCCCGTGGAGATTCTGGACAAGCTGGCGCGTGGCGACGTCAAGGCGTACTGGGTGACGGTGCCGGAGGGGGTGACCATCAAGGAGATCGCCGCCATCTTCCACAAGATGCGCCTCATCGATCCGACGCGTTTCGTGACGCTGGCGACGCGCGGCGGGATGCGGATCGGCGCCGAGTATGGCGTGCCTCGGAAAAACCTGGAGGGCTACCTCTTTCCGGACACGTACAAGGTGCCTCGGGCTATCACCGAGCGGGAACTCATCCGGATCATGGTGCGCTCCTTCCATCAGCAGGTCGAGCGTGGTCTGGCGCAGGAGATCGCGGAGCGGACCAACGGCCTGAGCCTGGATGAGACGATCGTGCTCGCCTCGCTGGTGGAGCGAGAGGCGCGGGTTACGGAGGAGCGGGCGCGAATCGCGGGCGTCTTGGTGAACCGGCTGCGAAGAGGGATGCGCCTGGAGTGCGACGCCACGGTGCAGTACGCCCTGGGAAAGACGAAAGAGCGCCTGCTCTACTCGGATCTGAAGGTAGATTCCCCGTACAATACCTATCTCAACTCGGGGCTGCCCCCCGCGCCGATCTGCAATCCGGGCTTGGCCAGCATCCGCGCGGCGCTGAAGCCGGAAAAGCACGGCTATCTCTTCTATGTGGCGGTTGGCACGACGGGCCGACACATCTTCACGCGTACTTTCGCGGAGCACAAGGCGGCCATCCGCAAGGTGCGGGGTGGGTGAACCAATGATACGTTCGTATCTCCGGCGGCGGTGCCGGCCCGACATCGTGGTTGCGTCTGTCCAAGAGATCGATCCCGAGGCGCTTCGCGCGCGCGGGATCCGGGCGTTGCTGCTCGACCTGGACAACACGCTCGTCATGTGGCGCTCGTTTGATCTGCGTGCCGAGGTGAGTGCCTGGGTGGAGCGCGCTCGGCGCGCTGGCCTGCAGCTGTGCATCGTGTCGAACACCTCCTCGACGCGACGCGTGGAACCGGTGGCCCGGCAGCTCGGCATTCCCTACACCGCGCGTGCCGCGAAGCCCTCCCGGCGTGCCTTCCGGCGCGCCGCAGCGCTCCTGGGAGTGTCGCCCTCGCAGGTAGCCGTGGTCGGCGACCAGATCTTCACCGATGTGCTCGGGGGAAATCGCGCCGGCATGTTGACCATCCTGGTAAACCCGATCAATCGCGACCGCGAGTTTATCTCCACCCGGATCATGCGCCTACTGGAGCGCCTGGTGTGGGGAGGGATTCACGCGGATCGCGTCGCCCTGGCACCCGCCGCGGAGCGCGAGTGCAGGGAGACGAGGAGGAGCGCCGATACCTTGTAACCGATGGCCGGGGCCACGCGCCGGCCGGGGGAGGAAGATCGTATGCGAGAGAACGCGCCGTCTGAGGCGGCGGTCACAGTGCGGGGCACGACGCGGATTGCGGCGGTGTGGGGCTGGCCAGTGCGGCACAGCTTTTCACCCCCGATGCACAACGCGGCGTTCCGCCACCTGGGCATGGATTGGTGCTATGTTCCCTTCGAGGTCTCGCCGGAGGCGCTGCCGGACGCGGTGCGCGCGGTGCGTGCGCTCGGCATCGTGGGGGTGAACGCCACGATCCCGCACAAGGAGGCGCTGGTGGGTCTGGTGGATGAAGTCGATCCAGAAGCTCTCGCCGTCGGCGCGGTGAATACGATCCACAACGACGGAGGGGTTCTGCGCGGCTACTCTACCGATGGCGAGGGTTTCCTGGGTGCGTTGCGCGACGAGGGCGCTGATCCGGCGGGGAAGCGCGTGGTGGTGCTGGGCGCCGGGGGCTCCGCGCGTTCCGTCGTGGTGAGCCTGGCGCGCGCCGGTGCGTCCGCGATCACCATCGCCAACCGGACGCTCTCTCGCGCCGAGGTGCTGGCGGAGCTGGGGAACGAGTGGGGGTGCAAGACGACACGAGGGGTGTCGCTGGATGCCGGCGGGCTTCGCGAGTGCATCCGCGAAGCGGAGATCCTGGTCAATGCCACCTCCGTGGGGATGCACCCGCGCGCCGACGCGCCCTTGCTGGTGCCCGAGGATGGTCTCCATCCGAACCTGTTTGTCTATGATCTGATCTATAACCCCCCGGTGACGCGCCTGATGGCGGCGGCGCAGCGCCGTGGCGCGCGCGCGGCGAACGGCCTGCGCATGCTGGTGTTGCAGGGGGCGGCCTCGTTCCGCATCTGGACCGGCCAGCAGCCGCCAGTGGCGGTCATGGAGCGCGCTCTAAGACAGGCGCTCTCTCAGCCGTGAGGGTGTCGAACGCGCCTCGTGTGCCTTTCCGGGCAGAACGAGGGCGTTGTGATCGGCCCTGAGAGGCGTTGACCAACGCCTTGATCCTTTCTTGCACCCTCGGCAGGGATATGGTATAATGTCCTTGTGGCACACCAGGCGTCTCCATTCTTATGCTATGCCGGGTGCCCAGGCCCGGCAGACATGGAATAAACAGGGCGGTGACAGGCAATGGTAATGGCCAAGAAGAACGTAGGCGAGCGGCTCGTCGAGCTCAAAGTGATCTCCCCGGAACAGTACCGACAGGCCCAGGATGTCTGGGTGAACTCCGGTCGCCGGGGCGATATCGGCCGGGTGATCGTGGAACAGGGCTTCGCCAAGGAGAAGGATGTTGCCAAGGCGCAGGCCGAATTGGCGGGCGTTCCTTTCGTGGATCTGGCCCAATTCAAGGTCAACGAGGAGGCCGTTCGCCTCGTCCGAAAGGAACTGGCGCAGCGCTACGACCTGGTCGCCGTGCAGAAGCTTGGGCAGAAGCTCTTCGTGGCGATGAAAGACCCGTCAAACGTCATCGCGCTCGATGACCTTAAGCTGGTGACGGGAATGCAGGTGGTGGCCGCGCTGGCGACGCCGGGTGACATTGAGGAAGCGATTGCGCGCTACTACGGTAGCGATGAGGCGGAGACGAGCGAGAGCCAGGCCGCCGCGCCTGCGGCAGCCCCGCCGGTCTCCGTTGCCTCGGCCAACCCGCTGGCGGATGGGCAGGCGGCACTCAAAGACCTGGCTGGTTTGGGCGCCAACCAGGAAGTGGAAGAGCTGCCTGCGGGCGCCGATGAGGATGCCAACAAGGCGCCGATCATCCGCGTGGTGAATGCCATCATCCAGCAGGCGATCAAGGACGGGAGTTCGGATATCCACATCGAGCCGGGCGCCCGCTTCACGCGCGTCCGCTACCGCATCGATGGCGTCCTCCACGAGGTGATGCAGCTTCCCAAGTACATCCAGCCACCGTTGCTTTCCCGCATCAAGATTATGTCCGACCTGAATATCGCGGAGCGCCGCATCCCTCAGGACGGCCGTATCGGGATTACCTACGGTGGCAAGGATTACGACCTCCGCGTTTCGATTCTCCCGACAGTCTTCGGGGAGAAGGCGGTCATGCGTATTCTCGATAAGAGTAGCGTCATGATCGGCCTGAACAAGCTCGGCTTCTACCCGGAGACGCTGGCGCAGCTCGAATCGGTCATCGTCCAGCCAAACGGGATGATCCTCTCCACCGGACCGACGGGCTCGGGAAAGACGACCACGCAGTATTCCATTTTGAACAAGATCAACTCGGTGGAGAAGAACATCATCACCATCGAGGACCCGGTTGAGTATCAGCTGCCGGGCATCAGCCAGGTGCAGGTGAACCGAAAGGCGGGCCTCACGTTCGCTGCCGGTCTGCGCTCCTTCCTGCGCCAGGACCCGGATATCATCATGGTAGGTGAGATCCGCGACCTGGAGACGGCTGAGACGGCAATTGAGGCTTCGTTGACGGGCCACCTGGTGCTCTCCACGCTGCACACCAATGACGCGCCCTCCGCAGTCACGCGTCTGGTCGATATGGGCGTGGAGCCGTTCCTGATCTCGGCCTCGCTGATTGGTGTGTTGGCTCAGCGTCTTGCGCGTCGCATCTGCCCTGAATGCAAAGTGCCCTACACGCCTCCGCCGGACGCAGTGGCCCGACTTGGGGTCAAGCAGGACCCGGATGGCCCGCCGATCACCTTCTACCGTGGCAAGGGGTGCGAGAATTGTCGGCACACCGGATATAAGGGCCGCACGGGCATCCACGAGATGCTGCTGATGAACGACGAGATCAACGACCTGGTGGTGCGCCGAGCGCCGCTCTCGGAGATTCGCGAAGCTGGCCGAGCTAACGGGATGAAGCTGCTCCGCGAGGACGGGATGATGAAGGCTCTCGAGGGAATCACCACCGTCGAAGAGGTTCTGCGCGTCGTCTTCACGGCGGGTCACACTAGCTGAGCCTGCGAGAACCCAGGTCGATCGAGGTGTGCCCCCTGGGCAAAGAGAGTGGGCCGCAAGCTCCTCGCGCGGACCGCGGAGCCGATCCCCTGGCGGGCGACGCAGGGGAGAAGCGGTTTCGGATTCGCCTTGACTGCCGCGGCGGGTGATCGGCACGAGCCGCCCTGTCGGGATGTGTCTCTGACACTGGTGCGCCGAGGCCCCGGCGACCAGAACCGATGGCCGGGTCCGGGCAGCACAACCCAGTGGGGGGCCCGGCTATGCAACAGGGGCTGTGATGGCCTCTGTTCCCCTGTGGAGTGAATTCGCAGGGAGCGTGGGTGTACGGGTCAGGTGCTCGCGCGCCTGACACTGGGGGGCGGAGCGCTCCCTTGTTTGGTCTCTGGATTCACAGCTTCACGGTATGGCTGAGCGGTATAGACGGAGTGAATGCGCTCCCCGCCGCGCAGGAAAGGACTAGCCTTGTCTGACGTCAGGAACCAGGCGGCTCAGGCTCCTGCCAGCCGCACGCAGATTCCCCTTGACAGCGTGCATCTGGATGACCTGCTGCGCAAGGCGGTCGAAAAAGATGCCTCGGACATGCACCTTGTCGTGGGTGTGCCGCCCATCCTTCGGGTGGACGGTCAGCTCACGCCGATGAACTTCGCCCGCGTCACGCCCCAGGACTCGCAGCGAATCATCTACGACATCATGACCGACGAGCAGATCCAGAGGTTCGAGTCAGAGCTCGAGCTGGACTTCTCGTATTCGCTGGCGAAGCTGGCGCGCTTCCGCGTGAATGTCTACAAGGACAACGGCACGGTCGCAGCGGCCTTTCGGAAGATCCCCCAGAAGATCCCGACGATGCGTGATCTGGGCCTGCCGCTCGTCCTGGAGGAGCTGACGAAGAAGAGGCGCGGGTTGGTGCTGGTGACCGGCCCGACGGGGTCCGGAAAGTCGACGACGCTGGCTGCGATGATCAACCAGATCAACTCCGAGCGCAGCGAGCACATCATCACCATCGAGGACCCCATCGAGTACCTGCACACGCACAAGTGCAGCATCATCAACCAGCGCGAGGTGGGGCAGGATACGCGCAGTTTCAACAATGCCCTGCGTGCCGCCCTGCGCGAGGATCCGGACGTGGTGCTTGTCGGTGAGATGCGCGACCTGGAGACGATCCAGATTGCCATCACGACAGCGGAGACGGGCCACCTGGTGTTCGCCACCCTGCACACGAATAACGCGGCGCAGACCGTGGACCGCATGGTGGATGTCTTCCCGCCCGGCCAGCAGGAGCAGATCCGCTTCCAGCTTTCGAACAACCTGGAGGCGGTAATCTGCCAGCAGCTTCTCCCGCGCGCGGGGATGCCCGGCCGCGTGTGTGCCATGGAGATCATGATCTGCACCCCGGCCATTCGCAACCTGATCCGCGAGAACAAAGCGCACCAGATCCCCTCGGCGATCCAGACTGGCGCGAACGTGGGGATGCAGTCGATGGACCAGCACCTGCGCGATCTTTACCAGAAGGGGATCATCACCTACGAGCTGGCGTTGGAGCGCGCCATGAACCCGGATGAGCTGAAGAAGATGCTGGCAGGGAGAGAAGGCCAGCCGGCCGGGGGCCGCCCGCAGTGAGCGTGAGGTTGGAATTGGGCTCGCGGGGAATCCGCGAGCAGGCCCTGGCCCGGTGGCTGGGGTTGGGTGGGTGTACGGGCCGGTAACCCGGATCACTGCCGGAGGTGGAACATGCCAACATTCGAGTACACGGTACGCGGCCAAGACGGCAAGTTGATGAAAGGCACGTCGGAGGCCGAGAACGAGCGCACGCTGGCAGCGCGCCTCCAGGAGCAGGGCTACCTCCCCGTCAAGGTTAAGAAGGTCCGTGGCGCGAAGGCGGCGCGTGCTGCCTCCGCTCCCGGAGGGAAGGCCGAGGTCACCCTCGTCAACAAGAAGAAGAAAGAGGGGGGCGGCTTTGTCTTCGGCGGCGTGAAGCTGAAGGACCTCTCGATCTTCGCGCGCCAGTTCGCCACAATGATCAACGCAGGTGTCTCGTTGGTGCGTTGCCTCTCCGTCCTGCGCGAACAGACCGCGAGTCCGCGCCTCAAGCTTGTGGTGGCCGACCTCCTGACGGAGGTGGAAGCAGGCTCCACGCTCTCCAGCGCAATGCACAAGCACCCCAAGGTGTTCTCGAACCTGGCTGTCGGTTTGGTTCGCGCCGGCGAGGTGGGTGGTGTGCTCGACGAGACGCTCGAGCGTCTGGCTGGCTTCATGGAAAGCGACATGGAGCTGCGGCGCAAAGTGAAGTCGGCGATGACCTACCCGACGCTGGTCATGATCGCCGCTGTGGGCATCGTCCTCTTCCTGGTGACCTTCATCCTTCCCAAGTTCATGGCGATGTTCAAGGATCTGGGCGTGCAGGAGATGCCGGCGATGACGGCGTTCCTGATGAGCGCGAGCGATTTCCTTACCAAAGGCTTTCCAACGCGCCAGATCATCTTCGTCGCCGTTGGGACGGCGCTCTTCATCGGCTGGAAACGCTTCACGCGCACGAAGGTGGGCAAGCGTTTCTGGGATATGTGTAAACTGAGGGTCCCCGTATTCGGTGCGCTAAACCACAAGATCAGCGTGGCACGCTTCTCCCGTACGTTGGGCACGCTCTTAGTCTCGGGCGTGCCCATCCTCCAGGCGATGGAAACGGTGGCGGGAACCGTCGATAACGAGATCATCGCCGACGCCATCATGAAGGCGCGCGCCGCGGTCCGCGAAGGTGAGTCGATCGGGCCGCCGCTGCAGAAGAGCAAGCTCTTCCCGCCGATGGTGGTGCACATGGTCTCCATCGGCGAGGAGACGGGCGCCCTCGATGGCATGTTGGCGAAGGTGGCCGACTTTTACGAAGGGGAAGTGGACGCGGCGCTGGAGTCGTTGACGGCGTCACTCGAGCCGGTGATGATTGTCGGCCTCGGTGCGATCGTCGGCTTCATCGTGATCGCGATGTTCATGCCGCTCATTTCGGTGATGAGCAGCCTGAGCGGCGGGGAGTAGGCCGATCGGAGAGCTCGCGGTACTACCGGCGTGGTTTTGGGTGGGAGCGCTGTTTGTCCTGGGGCTGACGGTAGGCAGCTTCGTCAACGTCTGCATCTACCGGATGCCCCTGGACCAGTCGGTGGTACGACCGCCCTCGCGGTGCCCGGCGTGCAACACGCAGTTGCGAGCCAAAGACCTGGTGCCGGTGCTGAGCTTCCTGATTCAGGGGCGCAAGTGCCGCTATTGCAAGGCGCCGATCTCATGGCGCTACGCCATTGTGGAGAGCCTCACCGGGGTAGCGTTCGCCACGCTCTTCTTCGTGCATGGGCCTAGCGTGGCGCTCCTCTTCGACGCGGCACTCGTCGCGGCGCTGATCGCCATCTGCGCCATCGACCTGGAGCACTATATCATCCCGGACGAGCTGAACCTCTTCCTGGTGGTGACGGGGATCCTGCGCGATGTGTGGGGGCGGGTGACGACCGGGAGTTGGAGCCACGCGGCGCACATCGCCATTCCCTTCACGGAGTGGGAGCTGACCCTCCCTTCGTCGGTTCTCGGTATCGTCGTGGGCTTCACGCTCTTTCTCGCGATCGGGTGGCTGGGGAGCGCGCTCTTCAAGAAGGAAGCGCTGGGGGGCGGCGACCTCAAGCTGGCAATGGGCCTCGGCGCGCACCTGGGTTGGCTCGGGGCGGTCGCATCGTTCTACCTGGCGATTGTCTTCGGCGCAGTCGTAGGAATCGGGCTGATCGCGCTGGGAGTGAAGAAGCGCGGCGAGTATATTCCGTTCGGCCCGGCCATGGTGCTGGGAGCGCTGGCGATCGTTTACGCCGGCTACTGGGTGGTGCCCCTCTTCCTCCGCCTCTACTCCTTGAGCTCAGGCGTGGGTCCGGTGGCCGTGCGCTCGTGGCCGTAACGTGCGTCGGAAAGATGGAACGATAGAGGGTCAGCAGGCGTCAAAAGTCCAGACGTCGAGCAATCCAGGGCGTACGCTTTCCTCCGCGGCACCGCCGGGCGGGATGGGCGCGGCCCTTGGAGGATGCAGTCGGGTTCGTGGCCGCGGTGGGAGTGCGGTGGTGCGGCCAGGCCCGTATGGGTGATGCGCGCTCCGGGTCGGCGCGCCATGGGAGAACGGGTGACTTATCACTACCACACTGTTCTCACAAGAACGGAGGAATGGACGAAGATGAAGACGAAACAACACGGCTTCACACTCATCGAGCTCCTCACCGTCATTGCGATCATCGCGATCCTCGCGGCGATCCTCCTGCCGGTGTTCGGACGCGCGCGTGAGCAGGGCCGGCGCACCTCGTGCATGAGCAATCTGCACCAGATTGCCCTGGCCATGAAGATGTACAAGCAAGACTGCCGCGGCTATCCGCTCGACTGGCCGGAGACGGTTGCCGGACATCGCCCCTTCTATACGGGCTCTCGCTGGTACGGCAACGACAGCAAGACGCAGCCGGGCTACGGCATCGCCACGCTCTACCCCGACTACGTGCCCAACCTCCGGGTCTTCAACTGCCCGAACAACGATGAGACGGACCCGAAGTTTAGCAACGGCGTCGATGGCAAGGATTACGCGCACTGGATCGGCGACGGCGACGAGAACAACTACCGGCACTTCAACTCTTATGACGGCACGGATCCGCTCTTCTCGGTGACCGACAGCGAGAAGACCGCCCATGGCTCCGCGTATAAGTATCGCCGCCGGCCATGGGCCACAGACGCCTACACGGGCGGTAGTGCCGTCATCTCGCGTGACCAGGCCAAGCGGATGCTGATCTGGCGGAACCCATCCGAGGACACCGTGATCACCTGGTGCTCGCAGCACCGCGCGGATCCGTACTCGGGCACGCCCCGCAGTGGCGACCTGGACCTGATCGTCTACCTCGACGGCAGCACGAAAACCGTCAAGTCGAATCCTGGCGCCGGCGAGTCCGGGCATGGCTCGAACGCCGCTGGAGCGCAGTAGTAGCCGAGAGCGATGTGCCTTCGCCGTCCTCGGACCTGTGCTCCGGGGCCGGCGAAGGGACGCGCATTCCGGGAGATGGAGAGAGCGATGCGCACGTCAAGAGCAGGCTTCACGCTGGTCGAAATCCTGACGGTCATCGCCATCATCGTCATCCTGGCGGCGGTGCTGCTGCCGGTGTTTGGGCGCGCGAAGGAACAGAGTAACCGCACCCACTGCCTGTCGAACCTCCACCAGATTGCTACGGCCATCAAGCTGTATAAGCTGGATGAGCGGGGCTATCCCTACGATCTTCAGGAGACGGTGGCGAGCCCATCACCTCGCCCCTGGATCCCGGGCGAGCGGTGGTTTGGAAGCGGCACGGATGCCGATGGCGACGGCTTGGTCGATACGCCGGATAAGCAACACCCCGGCTATGGGCTCGCGACGCTATATCCCCACTACATCGAGAATATTCGGGTGTTCAACTGCCCGAACAACGAGACGGACGTGCTGAAAGACTCGGAGATGGAGGATCCTCCCGATCCGCCCATCACCGAGGCGCAAGCGGAGGCTCTCACGCGCTGGTCGTTCCAATCGTACGATGGGTGGGACACGGCACTCAACCAGCTGAAGTACGATCGGTACTGGCGGAATGAGCCCGGCCCGAGCGACCCGCCCGACCGGCACTACATCCGCCAGCTGCGGTGGCGCTATCCTCCCGAGGATACCGTGCTCACCTGGTGTACTTTCCACCGTGCGGTGATCGATCCCACGGACCCGCAGCTTGAGAACCTGCGGAAGACCGACCGCGATCTCGTGGTCTACCTGGATGGCACCACTCGGGTGGTGCCGTCGTGGGCGGAGGTTGCCGAACAGGGATCCGGGCACCTCTCGACTCCGGGAGAGCAGGAGTAGGCGCGAGAGGCTATCCGAGAGGCATTGCCCCGGCGGGAGCAACGCGCGCCTCGCCGAAAGGGCGTTCCGGGGCAGCTCTTCGTTCAGGGGCAGAGTGCGTGATGGGGTGGGAGCCAACCCGCCGGGTTCTCCTTGCCCCGATGGTAACGGAACCGGATGTGGCGGCCGCGGGATTCCCGCGGCCGCCGCGCACGTTTGTTAGCATGACGCGGCCAGCGTCGGAGGCAGGCGCCAGTTGAACGCACCCTTGAGGTGCAGCGGGCTCCTTGCGGAACAATCATTTCTGGCGCCGCGTCTAACGCCTAGAGAGGCCGTGCAGGGCAGCGGTCGAGAACTACGCTGAGGAGTGGCCTCCCGATCCGCGCCGGCGCAGCCGGACGGGATGCGGGAGACGAAGGCATGAGGAGCGATCATGCGCGCTTTCGAGAGTGACATCACGGGCAAGGTGCTAGCCGGGATTACGCGGCCGGGCGCGACGCGCGTAGGTGAGCGCGGCACGACGCTGCTTGAGGTCCTCGTGGTGTCACTCGTCTTGCTGGTGGGCATCCTCACCGTCATCCGCGTTTTCCCGACCGGCTTCGATGTGGTAGAGCGCGGCGCCTACGTCACGATGGCGAATCGCTACGCAAAAACGCTCCTCGATGATCTCTGCTCGCGGCCGGAGGCGCTTCCTGACGGCGTGCTCCCTGCGGTCTACCTGAGCACGGAGTATCAGGGAACGCGGTGGTGGATCAACGATGACCAGGTGCAGACGTCCGATCTGGAGCCGCGCCCGCCGGGCACCGGCGATGGAGGCCTGCGCGCCTGGGCCAACAGCCTGGTGCAGTTCCGCCGCATCCATCAGGAGACGACTCGCGTGCCTCGGGCGGCCTACCGTGATACTGACGGCAGCCTGTTGGCGCGTTACGCGCTCCGGTTCGCGCCGATAGAGTTCTACAACAGCGAAACCCCCGGCTATTACGACTTGATGACCGTTTACAGCCTGCGGCCTTATGTCAAGGTGGACCGGGATATCCTCGAACGCTACGCCGGCCGGGACGGATACTACGCCATCGATCCGGATGAGGAGGACGAGCAGCACGCGGGCGCCCCCCGGCAGATCTATTTCAGCCGGGTGAGCTATCGGCGCACCTTCAAGATCGATTTCGCCGTGCGCCCCGTCAACGTGAACCCGAACGATTACAATCCCGACGATGTGGAGTATGTGACCGACCGGATCGTTTGGGTGGATGCCGACTCGGACGTGGCGGAGGACGCCGCAGGTGTGGTGAACCTGGGCGATGGGGTCTCTACCGTCTTGGTGCCCGAATCCGAGGTCGTCCTGCGCCGGCTTCGTGACGCGCGCGCCGAGCCCGGCAGCGGCGATCCCCTGTGGTACCGGCTGATCAATGCGACCGTGGGCCTCCTCGAGTTCGGTCCGGGCACGGCCGGGTTGCCCGTGGGCATCAATTACTCGGTGATGGACTGGCAGATCCTGCATGACGACGTGGATGTGCCGATGGAGCCGGACCCAGGGCAGACGGCACCTGCGGAGGAGCAGCTTGCCTGGGTGAAGCTGAGTTTCCCCTTCATCGAGCGCAACCCGATCGGCGCCCCGGAGGATGACCGGCCCGGCATGCAGGAGGCGATCATCCTGCAGAATATCGACCCGAACAGCCCCAATTACGGGGAAGTGATCGATCCGAACAACGATAACAACGGCGCTGATGACTATCCCACCTGGACGTTCGATGATCCCCAGCGGGCTACCGATAACTCACTCGCCGGCCGCCTGGGGTTGCGCGTAGCGAAGTTCAACCAACTCGGCGTCCGCCGTGTCCGCGTCTTCTATCGCACGCGTGATGGCTTCGCCGCGATGGTCGTCAAGCCATATGCCCGCTATACCCCGGTGCCTGCTGCCGCGCGCGTGCCGAGCTACAACCGCTATCGTTCCAGCGGGCACCGGCTCTATTTCGCGGTGGCGGATGTTGGCAAGACCGTGGCGGTGGACTACAGCTACCAGGATGGCGAGGACGGGCCAGTGCGCCGGATCACCGGCGAGATGCACACCATCGGCGTCACCCGGCAGACGCTCGACTCGAATGTGGGCCCGCGCGACTATGGATTCATCGACCTGAACGTTCCGGGGGGAGGCAATTCGATTCGGTCGATTGACTCGGTGCGCGGGCAGTCGGTGGAGGTCCGGGTGACATGGCCCAAGCGCGGCGTGACCAACCGGATGCATACCATCTTGCAGACCGCCTGGGGCGGGGGATTGCCGGAGTTTTGGGACGAGGGGCAAGAGGGCCGCATGTTGGTGCAAAGTGTCTCGGCGGTGGTGACGAAGCCGCGAGACCTGTAGCCTCCGCCCTTCGCGCGGTGGAGGCGAGAGCCGCGGGTTGGCGACTGATGGCCCGCCGTTTGGTGCGGGGAGGACTGGATGTTAGGACGCGGCCTGGGGAGCCGTGAAGAGATGGGATTGGAGCCGCTGATGAGCGCATATATCGCGGATTGCGAGTGGCGGGGTGCGGGTGGCCGTTCGGGCGATCCGGAAGCCGCGGCGCGACCTTGGAAGTCCGCAATCTGCAGTTCCAGGGGAATGACGCTCCCGGAGATCCTGGCGGCGATTGCCATCCTCAGCATCCTTTTCGGCCTGCTGTTCATGCCGTTGATGAAGGCGTTCGGCTATCTGCACACCGCCAACACCGCCATCAGCGTTCAGAATAGCGCGCGAACCCTCTTCGAGAGCGTGACGCGCGAGATCTCGGACGCCATCTATATCTACGATAATTGCGACGATCCCACGCTCGCTTCGCTGATCGTCGTCCTACCCCAAGGCGCCGGGACGAACGTCAGCCAGGTGCCTTCCACGGGCAGCTCGGTGCCGATCCTGATCAATCCGGGACCTGGGCTCGACTATGGCGTGAACACCCCGGTGCATGTCCACTATCAGATCGCGCTCACGCGGTCGCTCGAGCGGCAGCCGGATGGCACGATGGCGCCTGCCTCCTACTGGAACCAGTGGGAGATGGAGAGCCAGGATTTACGGGGAGCGGGCCTGGATCAAATCGCGGAGAATCCGCGCCGGGATAACCTCTATCGGCTGGTCCGCCTGGAGTACCTTCCTTCCGCGCAAGATCCGACGACGGCGCAGCCGGAGGTTCGGCCCTATCTCCTGCGCGCGATCTTGCCCAGCGACTTCGATCCCTCCCAGCCGGATCAGTTCCGCGAGCCCGGCTGGCTGGTGGATGAGTCGCTCTTCCCGCGCAAGCCGAAGGGCACGGGTATCCCGCCGTTGTGCAACTCCGTGGCGGTGGCCAACCGGCGCTGGCGCCTGGAAGAGAACGGGCTTCTCGTAGGTCTGACGCCAAAGGAGGACGTGGATGCGGCCTGGGTGACTTACACGCCGCCCCCGTCCGGTTCACCCGCGGGAACGCCGGGCACATGGTCGGCCAAGCCGCTGATTCGATTCGAGCCGCTGGCGGTGGTCAACGAGGCGCTGGATCCGGTGACCCAGCCGGGCGCGTCCTATCCCGCGACGTATCGCGCCGACTACGGGCACTGGCAGTGGAAGCGGCGCAAGGCGTGGTCGCACCCGGGCTATGGCACTTCCAGCCAGTTGCCGGCGTGGGCGCGCTACTTCCAGGTGTTTAGCATTGAGGTGCGCCGCCGCTACGGAAACCAGCCGGCCGTCACCTACTACGTCAGCGCCGGGCGAACCGACAGCGCTAGTGGCGTGCCGGCGACGGATACGAGCCACTACTACGTGTGGCGCCTGACCGATCGAGAGCCGGTGGATGGAGCATGGCCGGCCAGCGACCAGCCCACCTTCGATATGACGCGCTACAAGGCGCGGATTGAGGCGTTCCGGCAGGGGCCGCCGTCGTCGGACCAGCAGCTTGCGTTCTGGCAGAGCACCAACCCATACGATACCAACCTGCTCCCGAGCCCGGGAGGCACCGAGCCCTACTGGCCGGAGATGGCCTTCCTGGCGGATGTGGAACGCGGGAGTATCAACTTCCGTGTGGATGCCCCGGTGCGCCCGCCCGTGGCCAACCCGCTCACGAGCGCCTTCGAGCCGCAGCCTCCGGGCCCGCTGGCGCCGTTTCAGGCGCCCTACTTTGGCACGGGCCCCGATGCGGTCCCCGCGCCTGATGGCGAGCGGACCGACTGGCTGATTCCCGATGTGGCGCGGGCCGCGACCTCCTCGAACTATCGGAACAGCGATGGGACGACCTGGATCCGGATCGTGCCAGAGACGATGCGTGTGATGGTGGGGCAACCAATCAACGGGGATCCCGCGCAGGGATACACCTGGAGTGTCTTTACCCGGGTGGCAGAGGGAACGCTCCCCGGGCGGGGCCAGTTCTGCTACGATGAGAATTACGGGCTCCTCACCTTCGCCGAGGAAGATGCGAGCCTGTGGGATGGAAACACCAAGATTCGCGCGTGGTATCAGCTGCAGACGAATGTGCAGCGCGCCTACGCATCGAGCCCGATCAACAGCGCCGATGGGATCAGCGTGTCCGCTTCCTACCTGACCAAGGAGGTGATCCGCTTTACCCTCGGGCTGCGAGGCTACGACAAGGATACGGGCAAGGCACACCCGTTCCAGCTGACGTCGACGATTCGCCCGCGCAACCTTCGGTGAGAACGGGCCTGAGCCGGAGATGAACGGAGAATGGGAGTGGCGAATGGCTGCCACCAGAAATGATAGGAGAGGGCCGCAGATGAGCCCAGCAGCGGCAGGGGAGAAGACGCTGTCGGCCACGCGCGCCGGCCAGCGCGCTCGGCGGGAAGAGGCCGGAACGGGCACAATCGCGCTCGTTCATACTCATTCGCGGCAATCCCGGACCTCCTCGCGCTCTGGTCAGGCGCTGATCCTCGCTGTCGTGATCATGCTCCTGCTGCTCTTCTTGGGCACCATCTTCCTCAGGACCGTGCTGGCGAACCTGGGGCATGCCGAAGAGAGCGTGGCCGCGGCGAACGAGTACTCCGCCGCCGAGGCGGGCATTCGCTTCGCGGATACCAACCTGACGACCAGTGAGCTAGGCGCCGATTGGCGGCCCCGTGCCTCCTATTCGCCTGGCGTCGTGCGCCCCGATGATCCGGATTACTATTGGATCCAGCCGTTCGATAATAAGGGGGATAACGACCCCAGCAACGACGTGGGCGGCTACGTGCGCTACAACCTGGGCGATTCGCGCTTCCTGTTGCGCGTCACCTATAACCCGAACAACGATCCCAGGGCGCCGGTGATGCCGGATGCCAAAGTGGTCAACCGGCCTTCGGCACTCTCGCGCTTCATCATGATCGAGGTGGTGGGCCGCAGGGGGAGCGCCGCGGAGATCGATAAGGAGTACGAGGATGCCAAGCATGGGGATCCCATCGACCCGACGATCTTCAAGGCGACCGGTGCCGAGGCTTCGCACCGCTTCCGGCGCGAGCTCATCGCCTTCAAGGCGATTGGGATCAACAACTACCTGCGCTTCGTGACTGATCGCAACCGCCTTGGGCGGACCACCTACTTCGGCGTCGATCAGATGTTTATCCGCGACCGGGCTGGCAGTGTTCCGCAGAACCCGCCTCAACCCGATGCTGAGGTGGATTATCCCTTCCGGCTGGGGATCGACCCGGCTGGGTTCACCAACACGGATGGCATTGCCGAATGGGCGAGGGCAACCGGTTCCCCGATCCGCGTCAATGGCAATCTGGTCTGGTACGGCTCCGCGCCTTCTACCACGGGCGGCCTGCCGGAGATCACGCTGAACCTGCTGGACCCGCGCGACCAGCCCTGGAACGTGGTGGAGGTGGCCGGGAAGATCAGCCGAGAAGGCCGCAATCAGTGGAAACACCCGGATCGCATGGCGCTGCGGGTCTATGACCCCTCGCAAGCCGGGCCGGGAGAGCTGCCGCTCAACTACACCAGCCAGACGCCGCTGCCCACCAGCGACGACGATGCCGCCTTCGCGGCCGTCCTGGAAGGCTCGCAATCGCCGGCGCTGACAGTGGCGGACTGCTATCTGGACAACAAGTGGCTGACCGCGGAGCCTCAAGAGAAGCAGGGGGTCGACCCGCGGCGCAGCATCCGCCGGATCGAACCGCCCCAGATTGAGACGGTGGAGCCGGGCACCGGCCTCCTGCGCTATCAGGCGATGACTTACGGCGCGCCCGCCGTCACTGGTTCCACGGCAGGGGCCAGCGTTTCGTGGCAGGCCCGCCTGGCCGCGCGCTATGGCTATGGCGCTGGCGTCTATATTGATAACGCCCGGCACAACTCGAACCACACCCGTTGCCAGGGCGACGTTCAATTCAACCACAGCGCCGAGAAACTGCGCGACGATTGGATGCGCCCGTACTCGGAGACCCCGCAGGGCAGCGGCAGCGGGTGGAAGCATCCGGGCCGGGTGTATGAGCCCGTTGGCACGCTGATCATCCTGGAGCCGGACGTCACGGTGCCGGGCGGGCCGGAAAAACTCGGGGCCGGGCTGATGAGCATCACCCGGGCCGATTACCGCGGCTGGCGCAGCCCGACAGGCGAGCGCCTGCCGGTGCAAACGGTCTACTTTGAGATCCAGCCGGGCACTGTCGCCTCGGGCGTCCAGGAATACACCCTCCTGCCGAAGATCTGGAGTGGGTCGCAATGGCAGACGTGGGACTGGACAAGCCGCACCTGGGTCCCCTATGATGGCACGAATGGCACGCGCTACCCCTTCAACGGCGTCATCTTCGCCGAAGGGAACGTGCGGATCCGCGGCCGGTTGCCGCGGGATACCGAGCACGGCGGGATGCGGCTTACCGTCGTCTCGCGCGGCACCATCTACCTGGAAGGAAACCTGTTGAAGGGGGACCCCGCCCCTGGGATGGCCCCCCAGTCCTTCCTGGCGGTCCTGGCGCGCGACTATGTCTGCCTGAACACAACGCAGTTCGTTCAGGTGCAGACCGATTTTGTGCCACCGACGGAGGGCTCTATCCCGCCGTTCTTCTGGCGCCTGCCGAATAACCGCCCGGATCTGGAGTTTCAGGCGTCCTGGGACTTCGGGGTTCCGCCGACCGATGAGTCCGTGCAAACCTACTATGGGTTGAGTGACCCGAGTAACCCGGATTTGAACCTCTGCCCGGCGCTCTTCTTGAGGCACCAGGCGGATCGCGACCCGGTGAGCATTCAGTGGCACCTGAATAACCACCCTTACCGGCACTACCTGTACGAGCATGGCTACGACTCGAGCGTGGCTCAGGATTTCTACCCGCTCTTCCACGTTGGAGAGTGGGAGGTCTTCCGCGATCTGGTCTCGCTGATGCCCTTCCCGCTCTTCCCGGAACCCAGGGCGGGTTCCGACCCGATTGCGCATCGCATGCCTGGCAAGCGAAACATCATTCGGATCGAGAACTACGATCCCGGGCAGGCGCCGGATGGCACAGCGACGACCGGGGGCGACTATAACCTGGGGGCGATTGCCGTGCAGCCGCTGGATATCTGGATCCAGGCGCTGATCTACGCGGAGCACAACTCGTGGTTCGTGATCCCGGGCGTTCCGTTCCAGGATACCGACGCGGGCGATCCGGAGCCGGCAATCTCACCGCGCTATCCGCGCAACGGTGAGCCCCTGGATGTGCAGATCCACATTTGGGGCGCCATCGCCGAGGGCCAGGCCGCGTCGCTGGAAGACGTGACGCAGTGGACAGCGCGCTGGCGCGGGGCCAATCGCACGGCATACGAGGCGTATGGCGATCCGGCGCTGACTGTGGATCCGACATTTACCAAGCGCGGGGGAATCAACTACGCCTTCGATCCGAAGCTGATTACCGACACGCGTTGGGTGCGCTTTGCGCAGGGCGAGCCGATGCACCAGCTCCCCGCGCTGCCCCGATTGCCCGTGTGTCCGGACCTGGTCTACTTCGGCGAGCGCCCGGTTCAGGAGTGAGCCGCCAGGGACGCGAGGCGATTGAGGTGGGGCATCGATCGATATCGATATCCGGGCCAAGACGCGCCGGCGGCGCACCGCCAGCGAGCCACGCCGCAAGCCGGTGGCGGAAGACCGATGGCTGCATGGCGCTGCGGATGAGCCGCCAATAGCGTCCGGGGGAAAGGCAAGCGAGTGATTTCCGGGCCGGAAGGGCTTCGCGGAACGCGCGTCAAGATGCAAGTGAACGCTCATGAAGGGGCAGGGAACTATTTCTGGCACTGGAAGAGGGCGTCATGACCGCGCTCTTGGGTCTGAACCCGTTGGCGGCCATTGGGGCTGTTCCGTCCGGAACGGGGGTAGGGGAATGAGGGCGATAGCAGGCAGGTTGTTGCTTCTGGCGGTGGCCTTGGCGGTCGTCGTTGGGCCATCGCGCGCGCCGGTGGAGGCGGAGTCGTATGACTACACCCCCAAGACGCGCCAGGTGAAGGCGTGTATCCTGCTCCTCGACTCCTTCAAGGTGAATGGGCAGCCGGAGAACCCCGACCCGCACGTCTTCTACCTGCTCGATTCTGAGGCGAAGGGTACGGCGAAGGGCCTAAAGCCGCGCGACTGGGAGATCGTCAATCCGCTCGCGCCGCGTATCGTCACGCCGGATATCAAGGCGCGGTGGGATGCCATCGACCCCAGCGCGGCCTCGCGGCCGGATTTCCAGATCAACAGTCCGGTGACGAAGGAGATGGCGTGCTATTGGGAAGTGCCCCTCTCCAGCACTCCCCTGGAGGACCTGCTCCAGTTCGACCTGATCGCCGTGATGACACACGCCCAGGGTGGCTTCAGCCTGGAAGATAGCGCCAAGCTGCGCCGGCTTGTGGACCTCGGCGTGACCCTCTGGTTCGATGATTGCGCCGGTGCCCGGATCGATCCAAACCGGCCCTTCTTTATCCGCGACTTCAATTTTGATTCCAGCGTGAAACCGGCGTCCACGCCTGACCCCACCCTGGTGCCCGCGGATCGCTTCCACCCCTTGCTCAACAGCCCCTTCGCGCTCACCACGCAGGAGCTGGAGCAACTGGGCGATAAGGGCGCTGACCATTTCACGTACCGCATCACCAATCTTGCTCAGAGCGGGCCTCCCAGCCCCTTGCTGGCGCCTATCGTCAACAGCAATGGCGACTTCGGCGATGGCTTCACCTACCCAGTGATCGCGGGGGGCCGCTATGGCGACGGCGTCGTGTTGGTTACCTCCGGCGATATCGCCTGTGCGATCAACGACCGGTTCAACGCCGGCCCGAATGCGGCAGACGCCAACAGCGGAGCATTCTGTGGCGACTTGCCTGCCGCCTGGGACGAGAGCGCGCAGAACCGCCTGGAGAGCAACATGAAGTTCGCCTACAACGTCCTGAACTGGACGGGGGGCGAATCGAACTATCGGAAGGGCCCTCACCAGACGGCCCACATGCGCGATGAGGTCTCGCCTGGGCTCGATACGGCCTGGAAAGTGCCGCTTGGACCAAGCGTGCGCCTGCTGGGGCCACCGGTTGTGTGGCGCGACTTCGCTTTCTTCACCATCGTGGAGAACCAGGGGGCTGTCCTGGGCAGCCGTATCTTCGCGGTTGACATGCGCCCCTATGAGGACCGCGACGGCCGCGATGAGAACGGCAACCCGCGAGACGGCCTGGGCAACCCCAACGATGGGATGGAAGGCGGCTGGGTTGATGCTGGCGGCACGCCGATTGTCGACCTCACGCCGGAAAGCCCCTACGATGTGATCTGGCGTTACGATTTGCCGGGCATTGTCGCCTCGGAGCCCTACGTGGCCACGGTGGTTGTAAACCAGCAGCCGGTAGATGCTGTCTTCTTCACCACTAGAGACGGGCTGCTTCATGCTGTCCGTGCGATCCCAACCGTCCCCAATGCCGATGGCGAGCCTGTGTTGGCCTCGAACACGGCGGAGCTGCCGGGCTATCCGATGACGATTGCCACGGACCCGAACGAGATCACCGCGCCGGTGGTGAGCAGGGAGTATGTTTACGTCCTCACTGTCGAAGCGGGCTATTACTGTGTGAACGTGGTAGCTGCCGCGACCGGTGTCGGCAAATACAAGGTACCCATTGGGGCTGCCAGCGGTGTATGCACTCTCGCCACGCCGGCTGTGGTTCTGATGGGGAACGAGGAGCGGGGGAGCACGACCGAGGTGGCCTACGCCTCGCTGCCGCCAGGCCAGCTGATGGCGTTGGCTACCTACACCTACGACGAACGAGCGGATCGCCTCCCCAATGACCCGGAGCGATTCCAGCTGCAGCACGCCTGGCGGCGCGATCCCGCGTGGAGCGCGCCAGACCCGGTGCCGCCGACGACTCTGAAGGTGACCGTGCTGGATACGCTGGGCTATCCCGTCGGGCCGACCAATCCCAACCCGAGCAACCGGTGGACCTACCGCGTGGATGACGAGGACCAGGACCGCGTGATCCAGGTGCGCCGCCAGATGGATGAGACGACGCTGGTCCCGATCCCCGAAGGCTTCCGCGTGATCGTCGATTACGAGATCGATCCCTCTCGGCCGGGCGGGATGCGCACTCCCTGGACGTTTACGCCGGGCTATCCAGCGGCGACGCCACTCGTGCAATCGGGTGCCGCGGTGGCCAGTAACGATAGCGTCGTCTACGCCTCGGCGAACGGCTTTGTGCAGATGCTCGCCGAGCGTGGCGCGAGGGATCCCAACGAACTCCTCTGGCGATGCAACGTCAACGACTACGTGGCGGATGGCACCGATCCCAGCGGTCTCCTCCCAACGTTCCGGCGGAGCTCCTTCACCTCCACGGATGGTACCACGTACGAGGAGATCACCTGGATCCCGGCGTGGTGGGACGACGCTCGCGGCTGGATTCCGCTGCAGCCTGCGGTGACCGACGACATGGTCTACATCGCCATGAACCGCTACGCGCTGAAGGTGAATGGCACGGAGCTGACCCACATCACCGGGTACGATGATGGCCTCATTGAAGGCGCTATCTTCGCCTTCGAGCGCTGGGACACCATGGAGGTGGACCTGGGTGACGTCACGGGCGCAGACCTCTCGAAGCTGACCGTGATGACGTATCTCCCCGAGGTGGGAAGCTGGACCGAGTCGACGCAAGAGCAGTGGGTTGGCAATCCCAACACCTACTGGCGACTGAAGACTCACACGGTGGGTGGCCGGACGTACGCGCGGATCATCTTCGAACGCTTCCCGAACGAGCTGTCGCTGATGTCGAGCCTGTGGTATGACGATGCCGACGCGGATGCCCTCCCGAACAACCTCTGCTCGCCCATCTGGGTGGATCTTGATGGTCCGGGCACGGCCGTGCCCCGGCCATACGCGGTGAATGGCAGGAAGCTCTCCAACCTGGCCTGGCGCTATCCCGATCCGGAGTGGCACGGCGTGCCGCCCGCCGAAGGCACCGGACCGCGCGCGGAACGCGCGCTCTGGCTCGAGGGCGTGACCTCTTCCCCAACGGTCTCCGGGGGCGTCGTTTACGTGGCCGCGGGGGATGGCCGGCTCTTCGCCCTGGACGCGGACCCGCGCCAGGGGGCACGCGGTGCTGAGTTTATCCTGGTGGATGACGGGATTGCGGATGCCGCGGGGGCCGGATGGCTGCGCCAGGATCGCGTGCTGCCCCGGTCGTGGACTCCACGGGTGGAGCCCGGCTACCTCCGGGTGCCGCCTGACTTGCTGGGCGTTTGGCCCGATGCCGATCCGCAAGGCCAGCCTGTTATTGGCCGGCGGCCGCTGATCTTTGGCGGCGCGACGGCCACCTCGGCGATGCTCCTCCTGGGGCGCAACGAGGTGCAGCCCGATGGAACATTCCGCGGCAGCACGGTGTATGCGCTGTCGCGCCCCGTTTACACTGTCGCGGACGCGAAGCGCATGCTGGAGCTCGATGGCGAAGGCCGGGTCCTCTCCGGGATGTCGGAAGCGCGCGACGACACGGCGGAGCGCGCTCTGAACCACCCCGCGGCGGGGAGCATCGCCGGGCATTTCTCTAGCGACGGCCAGGCAACGCTTTTCGCGGATACGGGCAACCACCGCGTTGTGGCGGTGGACCGGGCTGGACAGGTTGTCTGGGAGGCCCGAGAGGTCTATGACTTCATGAACCTGCTCCCGCAGGGCGAGTACGAGGTGGTGAGCGAGCTCCGCAGGCCTCTTGTACCATTCACGGACCTCAACCGCGATAACCAGCCGGACCTCTTCACTGCCACCGGCACGGTGCGCGTCTCGAAGCTGCAAACGCCAGCGGACGCGCGCTCGTGGGTGACGTATGAGACGGACGGGGATGGCCAGCGGATCAAGGTGTGGCACACGCTGATCGCAGACTCGGGCAACTACCGCGTGATGGAGATCGTGGATAAATGGGTCTGGAACGCGGCGGGGCAGCGCTGGGATCGCTATCGGCTCACCGATCCCGCGCATGGCAATCCCTACTGGTATCACGTGGTGGTGTGGGCGTCGCAGACGCGGGCGAGGCACCGGGATGCATCCGGCCAGTGGCAGATGGGGCAGAACTACCGCTACACCAGCGCGCAGGTGGTGGAGTACGCTCAGGGCTACGCGCGCCGTGTGCTGTGCACTGTCTCTAACTACGCGCTCTACCGGGCGGGAGGCAGGCGCCATCAGCGAGCGGGCGCGTCTCTGGTGATGCTGGCGCCCAATCCTGCCGCGACCGGTGCCGACGTGGGCAAAGCCTACATCGTGGATGACCCGCAGGCGCCCCCGGGCTATACGTGCGCGATTGGCAATGTCGCCAATCCCTCGCAACCGCGGTATCTGAACGGGATGGGAACGATCCAGCGCTATCTCTACGGGTGGACGGCGGCTACCGGGCCGGTGTGGCACTATATCTATGCCGATAACACCGGGATCTACGAGTGGCGCCCGGCCGCGGGCCAGCCGCTGCAACTTCCGCTGGATGCCGATGGCAACCTGGATGCCACTTCTGTTCGCAGTCAGTTCTGGCGCGAGCACTACGAGAAGTTCCTGTACGACCCGGCGAATCCTGACTGGCTGCCGGGGGGCGACCCGCGCCAGTTCCAACCCGGCGCCGTCTCGGTCGATCCCGCCGGCGGCTGGATTGTGATCAACCGGGTGTTTGACCGCAGGCTGTCTCAGGCGCTGCGCCAGCGCGGCCGGCTGGATGAGATGCGGCGCATCCAGGTGTTCAAGATAGCGAGCACGCCGTGGCCCGCGGGCGATTACAATCCGGGCACGGCCAATTTCGGATATGGAGCGAGCAGCATTCGGTGGCTCTTCGGGCCGCAGCTCCTCGATCTGCGCTATAGAGACTTGAAGGTCGATCTTGCTCAGCCGATGTACGCGGTGCGATCGCGGTGAGAGCGTGGGAGGTAGTCGTGATGCAAGGCAGGAGAGAGCGTAAGCGGTGGTGGGCCGTTGCGGCCCTGGTGATGGCTTGCGCGGCGTTATGCTCCACCCGATCCGCCGAGGCTCAGCAAGCCAGCTTCTGGACGGATGAAGCGCTCACCACCGGCTGGAACGCCATGAGTGGCTCCGTGCCGCTCTTCGAGTGGGGCGATACCGGGTGGATGCGATTCCAGCGGCAGGCTTCGCCCTCGTGGTTTGTCTTCCGCCGGGGGCTCTACTCCGCGCCCATCATCCTGTCGATGCGTCGCCAGGGCACCCTGTCGAATTGGAACGATCCCAGGGTGTTCCAGGTGATCTGCAGCAAGAGCGTCGTCGCGTCCCGCGGCGCGGACTTTGCTACCTACGACCCGCGGCTCTCGCCCGCGCGGGTGGGGATCGACTTCGGGTTCTATTGCGCCCCCGGCAGCGACCCCAGCAACCCCGCCAAGTGGACCCTGGGCCGGGCGCAGCTCGCCAAGAGCTTCACGCCGGGCACCCCCCCGGTTGTCGCCGAGCTACCGGCGGCGGGGTTCTGGATTGACCCGGACAACAAGCCGGAGGCCGTGCTCACTCCGGGCGTCTGGGAAATCCGTGTGCATCAAAACGAGGATTTCGCTGACCGGAACGGCAGGTTCACGGATTTCTACCCGGAGCCGATCACCAATGACGTAAACGGCGACGGGCGGTATGACTATCCCGAGCCGTTCAATGATCTCAACGGCAACGGCGTTTGGGACGAGGGAGAGCCCTTCCTGGATATGGGCAACGGCTGGTACGACCCGCCCGAGCCGTTCGTGGACGAGAACGGCAACGGCGTATGGGATCACGACGACACCAACGGCAACGGCATCGTGGATGATGGCGAGGATCACGAGCCGTTCACCGACTGGAACAACAACAAACGTTGCGATCCAGGCGAGCCGTTCAACGATGCCAACGGCAACGGCTATTGGGACCCGCCCGAGCCGTTCGCGGATTACAACGGCAACAACACGCGCGATCCCGATGAGCCGTTCATGGACCTCAACGGGAATGGCGTTTACGACAACGGCGAGACGTTCACCGATCAGGGGAACGGGAAGTACGACCCCGGCGACTCCTACACCGATACGAACCAGAATGGCCAGTTCGACCCTGGCGATTACTGGATCGATCTGAACAGGAACGGCGTCTGGGATATGGACCTCGGCGAGCCCAGGTTCGACCGCTACGGCAACGGGCGCTATGACGTGGGCGAGCCGTTCCTGGATGAGAATGGCAACGGCGTGTGGGATCTGCGGAGCGAGCCGTTCGTGGATGCGAATGGCAACGGCGAGGTGGAGCCGGGCGAGTTCACCGACCACAAGTATTTCGAGGCGGGTGGCAACGGCGAGTTCGACAGCGCTGTGGTCGGCCCGGAGACGATCCGCGTGATGAACCCGATCTCGGTGCTCGCCGGAGGGAACGCACCCCCGTGGGTGGATAGCCCCGCCGCAAACTGGGCGAACGGCAACCCGGACTTCCCCCCTGTGGCTGGCAAGAGGGTGCTCCCTGGGCTTCCCTCGGCGCCGGCCTGGAGCTTCGGGCGCGTTGGCCACGGTGCTACCTCGGCCTCCTACCGTTTTGCCGTCGTGGACCGCAGTCGCCTGGATAAAGTGCCCTATCTCGCGAGCGCGGGGGTCCGGCTGCGGTGCCGGATTGGCCACGGCGACCTGATCCCCACTCTCGATCCGGCGTATCCCCCTACCAATATGGATTGGTGGTACGACCTGGAGGAGTACCCGCCGATCTTCGGCGACCGCCTCGTCATCCGTAAGGTGGGAGACGCGCGCGACCCGCGACAGGAGGGAATTGACCTCCCGTTGCGCGGCGAGCCCTGGGTAGATGAGAACGGGAACGGGGAGTACGACGCCGGCGAGCCGTTCTCGGATGAGAATGGGAACGGCGTGAGAGATGCCGCCATCCCCAGACCGGTTCACTTCGAGGCGTATGTGCGCGTTCCGAGGTACCAGCCGGATACCACGTATGGCACCGGATGGGATGCAATCCCCCAGGATCCGGCTCGGCTGCCCGCCATCACCGGGATTCCCGCGTCGGACCCGATCCGTGTGTGGTGCGACCTGGACGACGACGGGAAGCTGCTGCGGATACTCGCGCCGCACGCGACGCCAGACGAGCCGCTCCTGTGCGATCCGGAGTTCTACACCGATACGGCACGCATCGATGGCACCGAGCGGATGGCTGCCTACGAGGTGTATGATGATCCGACGGCGGCGGAAGCCCGGCTGTGGGCAGAGCCATACCGGGAGTTCAATCTCACGCTCAATGTTCCGCCGGACTTCCGCTTCCGCGTGGAAGAGCCGGCGCTCGATCTGGGGAAGCAGCCGCACAACACGGCGGCGAGCACCGGCAAGCCGCACCCCTGGAGCGCGCGCCCTCTCACGATTACCAACCTGGGCAACGTCAACCTGCTCAATCTGCGCATTGCTCCGGACCGCGCCTACCTCCCGGCGCGCGACCCCCGGCGCAGTGGGTGTCTCTACACGCCGGACTCGGATTACGACGCCCTCGCTCTCTACGACGGTGCAGCCGCCGATAAGGGCTCAGCGACGAGTGGCCTGGGAGTCCGCATTCCGTGGGGCACCCCCGAGCCCGCCGCCAGCGTTCCCCCGGAGAAGCCCGCGATACCCTACACCCGGAAGTACGTCTGGTGGTCTTTCGGAGGCGATGATCCGACAAACCCCGATCCGAACCGCTGGGAGGATGCCACCGGCACCGCCTTCCTCTCGGGCTCGCTTCGCAAAGCAAGGCCGGATGCGCCCTCGCCCAGCATTCTTCAGGGCCGATGGCACACGGGCGCCTCGTGGACCGAGTCGGGCTATGTCGGGCCGCGTGTGGGCGTGATCACCCCCTTCGGCCAGCCCGTGGGTGATTACTCGAACCAGTTCGTCCTCTACGAGGACCGCAACGATAACGGCATCCTGGACGCGGGCGACTACCCCGCGCTCAAGGCGTTTCAAGTGAAGGTGACCGTCACCGACCGCCAGCTCACCGAGGAGCCGACGGCCTATAGCATTGACCGGCCCGTGGTGGGCTCGGTTGGGAATGCCGACCCGACGCTCGACTATGCCGGCACCTTCGTTGCGTGGGCGATCCCGCACCCCTCGGATACGAGCAAGACGCGCTACATCTTCAGTAGTGATTCCCAGCCGGCCGCCGCGCGCTTCTGGGATCCGAGCACGGCGAACCACCGCCGCCTGGCGCTCTTCTGGACGAGCAATCGCCGGGATGATCTCTTCGGCGGCGGAGGGCGCCAGCCGCAGCCGCCGGCCGCGTCCGTGCCCGCGTACGAGCAGTCTCAGTCGTGGTACCTCTACGGCACGCGCTCCTACGAGATCAAGGACCATCCGGAGAAGTATTGGCCCTTCTGGACCAACCGCTCCCCGCACTACGACCTCTCCGACGCGGCGTCGCGGCTCGCCTCGGCGTCGCCACCGGAGTTGAAGGCGCCTGGCATCTCGCTCTTCGACGGGCAGCTGGCCAACCAAGGCACCCTCCTCTCGGAGCGCTACACCGCGCCGAACATTGTGCAGACGGTGGCAGCCAGTGGCCAGACCGGCCAGCCGTACTACCTCTTCTTCCAGGGCACGGGGCAGGCGAGAGATGCTGGAGGGCGCACCTACCGTGCCTCGCAGATCTTCTATACCACTCTGGGGTCCGATTTCAGCGTGAACAGCGCGACGCCCATCATCCCGGTCGGCCTGGAGCAGCCGGAGGTGGTGAAACACACTCCACGCGGGCTGAGCTACGTGGATGCCAGCGGCGTGCATCGGCTGTGGGCCTTCTGGCATGGCGGGGCGGAGAACGCCTGGCAAGGCTACTTCAGCCTGAACCGGGGCAACAAGGCGCTGGCCACCGACTGGAAGCTCGAGGATGGACGCGGCTTCGGCATCCTGCCCCTCTATGGTGATTTCGCCACCGTGCAGGACCTCGTACCTCTCTATCGCCCGGGCCCGCACACCAACCTCCTAACGGGCGCGACCACCTCCGCACCGATGATCGATCTCCTCTTTACGGGCTTCTCAAAGTCGCGCGGGAACGCGGACGTCTACATGGCCCGTCTAGATCCAGCGCAGCTGGCATGGGGCACGCGCGGATCATGGCGCGCCAAGCAACCCTTCGCACCCGTCGAGAAGGAGCTGCTGGTCGCCCGGAGCAATCGCGTTTACATCTCGCGGCATCTGGAATGGATGACCTCGCCGCTCTACCGGACCACCGCGAGCGGGCGCCGCTTCGTCTTCCCGCGGATCTGGTGGCGGCCCGCGGGCAGCACGACCCTGCAGCTGATCACGCCCGATCCGGAGAACGCCTCGCACGCGCCTTCCAATCGGCGTTGGGCGACAGGGACCTGGCGCTACGACCAGGAAGGCACCCGGTGGATCTACGACTGGAAAGACGCCCCCACGGCCTATGGCGTGGGCAACACCATCACCATCTACCCGCTCGCCGGCCAGGTGGTCTTTGCCAAGCCGCTGAACCCGGGCGATGAGATCTACGTGGATTACGTGCCCACGATCTTGCGCGTGGCCGGCTCGCCGCAGATGGATGCGTCACCCGCGGCGTTTGTGGATACGCGCGTTGGCCCGGCGCAGAGCCCGGTGGATGGCACGCGCATCTACCGCCAGCGCGATCGCCTGTGGCTCTTCTGGACTCGTATCGCGCCCCAGGTCTCGAAGCCGACGGTGTGGTACAAGACGATGCGCCTGATGGTCCAATTGCCGCGGGCTATCCAGCCGGGCACGGAGGTCACCGTCACCGACGAGTTCGGGGCGGCGATCACGCAGTTCACTATCGACACCGGGGTACACCCGACGACGGGGCAGATCCTCTACCCAGGACGGCTCTACTTCCCGGCAAGCCAAACGGCTGGGGTGCCGCGTGGTCTGGAGGGTCGGCGAATCATCGTGAGCTATACCGAGGCTGGCACGGGGGCAGCGGGTCCCCAGCCGGTGGATCCTTATATCCGCTGGCATGACGAGCGCCCGGAAACACCCCTGCCGATCGATGATGTAGCGAATGAGGGCAGCCTGTGCGCGATCCCGGATCTGCCGCTGGCGGATCCTGATTCGGACAGCGAGTACCTGAGTGACGCCGGCGCATGGCGCGTGTGGCTCTTCTGGACGTCATCGCGACCGAAGGCGACCGTCTATGACGCCTCTACGGGGCAGCCGCGGCAGTTCTCCAACGACACGGACCTGCGCTATATGACGATCGCGCCGCGGCTGGACTTCCGGCCGACGCTGCCGGGGGCCACCTCGCCATAGCGGGAGGGGGAGTCAGGGGAATATGGGCTAGGCGCGATCGACGACGCGGACAAACTTCGCCTCGGCAGAGGCGACCAACGTGCCGTCGTCGCGCTCAGCCCGGGCCGTGCATAGGATCAGCCGGCCGCGCACCTCGCGGATGCGCCCGGAGACACGCAGCCGCTGCCAGACGTAGGCCGGACTATGGAACGACACCTTCAGTTCGGCGGTGACGGCGTGATGGCCCTCGTGCCAGAGGTAGTGCCCCATCGCTTCATCGAGCAGCGTCGCGAGGATGCCCCCATGCACGATGCCGGCGAAGCCCTGGTAATCGGGCGTTGGCACGAACTCGGCGACGTGCTCTTCGCCGATGGTGCGAAAGCTCAGGTGCAGGCCTTTGGGATTGTTGGCGCCGCAGGCGAAACAGCCGTCGCTATCGGTGAGTTTCAAGAGAGCGTGCCTTCTCGAAGAAGAGAGAGCCAGCAATCCGGAGATAATCGGCGGTCATGTCTGGGGACCAGCGGTCCTGCCGAATCGCTTCCATGGTCGGAAGTTGGGCATCGACGGGATGGTCGAGGAGGCGAACGAACTTCGCCTTGATGATGGTGAGGTGCTCGCGTTCTCCATCACGGTTCGTGAAGATTTCGCGCTGAAGCAAGCCGATGACCGCGACCCGGGAGCCCTTGCGCAGGTGGCTGATGCACCACTCCGCCAGGTTGTCCCAGGTGTCCACGAGGAACATGTCCGTCATTCGTTTCTCGCTGGTCGGCGAGCTGGGGCGCTCCACCTCCACCGTAAACTCTGTCTTGGGCAGCCCGGATGGTTTCACCCGCAGAACGGGTGCCTTGGAGACCTCCCCCACGATGATTACCAGATTGACATCCTGCATGCCTAAACCCCCCTGGCGGCACACCCCGATGATGCAATCAGCCCGACACTTCATGAGAGCGTTTGCCCCATGAATGGACTGAGATGGGTGTGACGCCCCATCCACTGCACTCCTGGTCTGCCGAGGATGGAAGTGGGAACCATCGCCGCCGGCTTCTCAGCATGTGCCTGGCGACTTTGTTCGCGCGGGGCGGTAGCCATCGAGGCATCGCGCTCTGTGGCCTGGCCGCGCCATGCGCAAAGCTTCTCCTGCAATAACCTTACAAGGCTGCCCGTGTCCTCCAATGCGCGACAGATGCGCCGGGCAGATGCCCTAGCCGAAGGCACTCTCGTCCTGTGAAATGAGCGGACGTACTCGTTGTGCAGAAACCAACCGTGCACGGCACATAGCCGGCCGCGCCCATGCGCTGCTTCGGTAACCAGAGACGCTGTGATAAGCGATGGATATGTGTATCGACCGGAAGCTCCGGCCGGGCTAAAGCGCGATACGCACTCGCTGTCGTCGGCCCGAGCCCAGTAGACCCGGGCAGATCAACGGATGCAATCTGGGTCGACATCGTGCCAAGAAAGGAGAGACTTGTGCATGGTTTGCCGCTGGTTCTCTCGCCAGGATGCGCTCACCGCGGGCGCCCTCGTCTCTGCTTGTCCACCCGGTTGAAGGTAGGCGCGCTGCTTCAGAACTCCGTAACCCGCTTTCCTGCTTCCTGACGCCCGCCAGGCTGCCGCCAGCATCTGGCATCGTATCCTATCATACCGCATCCTGGTCACCGCTGTCAACTCTGGCAAGCAGGCTGAAGCAGCCAGAGTGCTTGAGTAGGACATTATCTGTCCGTTTGCATGGCGAGCGGCCCTTTCTGGAGGTGAGGGGCCGGCGGGTGCGCAGCAACCGATCCTCGGGGGGCGGTAGCACACAGAAAGCAACAGGGGGTGCCACGCAAGGGCACCCCCTGTTCGATCCTTGTCTCCGTCGTGGGTCTACTGCTGGTTGGCGATCGCCCGAACCAACTGGCCCCACTTCGGATGGGCCTTCACGAACGCCAGCTCCTCATACCCGGTGTAGTACTGGGTAGGCGAGGGGAGGTAGACCGAGATCCCGTGCGAGCGGTCCACGGCCGCGCCCGAATGCCCCTCAGCAATCACCGGTCCGCCATTGGTTCCCGCCATGCCGGCCATCACGGCATCGGCGGCGCTGGCTAGCGCTGGACTGGGAATGGCGGCCTTCACCTTCTCTGCGAAATCGTGCAGATCGCGGTAGTAGGTGTAGGCGTAGGGTTGTGAGCCGACACGCGCCGCATCGACCTGCTGACGGTGGAGAGGCACCAGCGGGAGGAGCGCCTCGGCGAAGGCGTTCACTTTGGCGGCAAATGCGTCGAGCCGCGAGGTTTGAATGAGCGCCTGGGTAACAGCGTCTTGCTTGTAGCGCGCGAGGTGCTCCTCGACGAAAACGCGTCCCAGTGCCTCGGTGCTCATGTTCGGGTTGGCGACTAGGCGTGCCATGATCGTGTCGTAGGGATAGCCCGGCCCAGGGGGCGACTCTTCAGACGCCGTGATATAGTCGCAGTGGTCCTTGATCTCGTAGAAGACTTCGAGCATCCCCATCAGGCTGCAGTCGATGGCGATCAGGTCGAAATGCGTGCCTCCGGCCTCGAGCGCTTGCTCCAGCTCTCCCATCGTCAGGTAGCTACCAGAGGAGTCGTCGAAGATGATCCCGCGCGAGGCGGCAGCGCGCGAGCGCCAGCCCGCGCCATGGTTCCAGAGGACCAACACATAGCGATCGGCCGGATAGCGTGCTACCGTCCATTTGATGAAATCAGTCAGGGCCTCCGGGGTGCCCATGTCCACCTCGCCCAGGTTCTGGAGCACGGGCGAGGAGATCAGCTGCTTGTTATCATCTTTGGTCACCAGGAAGCGCCGGGTATCTTGCCAATCGCCATTCGTGGCATCGAAGCCGGGCCCGCGGTCAAACTGGACGACCATGTTGATGTTGGCGTCGGAGCCCAGCGTCTCCATCTGGTTCATATTGAGGATGCCGTACTCCTCGAGGTCACCGTCGCCATCCATGTAGACCATCACCGTCCACTTGCGGCGCGGGCTGGCGCCGGCCGGCTCCAGGATGGTCTGTCCGTTGTTGATGCCAGCGAGGGTGGTGGCGCCGGCCTTCACCTCGACGGAGAAGGATGCGGCGGTGTAGCCGTCGCTCGCCACGGACACGGTGTAGGAGCCGGGTTTCAGACCGAGGAAGCGGAAGTAGCCGCCCTGGCCGCGGCGGTCTACCTCTGTCGTCACCTGGCGACCGCCGGGCTCCAGCGTCACCAGCGCCCCATTGAGCGGGACGGTGCCCTCGGGTGGGGTTGTCTGACGGCCGGGCGCCGCAAGGGCGGAAGGAGCTTTCGAGGAGGCTCGACCGAACACATACCCTTCGATAGCGCCCGTGGTCGCCATGTTGCCGGATCCGCCGCATCCGACGAGCGCCAGTGCAAACAGGATGAGCGCGGGAGCTAACCGGAGCCGTTGACGAAGCATGCCATTCCCTTCCATGCTATCGGAATGCAGACACACACTCTATGGGACGGTCGGGTGACGCCGAAGGTTCAATCAGGCGCCACCCAAACGGCAAGAAGTATGCCGGATCAGGCGCTGTCGAGGAGGTGAAGCACGCGCTTGCGTAGGGTTTCAGGGGCGCGCAGAGCCTGGGCCCTCTCGCGGATGTGGGTCGTGAGTGCTTTCTCGAAGCGGTAGTGATTCATACACAACTCACACCACTGGAGGTGCTCTTCTACCTCCTCCATCTCCGCGGGAGAGAGCTCGCGGCTCAGGTAATCTCCCAGGGCGTGCATGATATCCACACAGGTTTCGTAATCAGGGCTGTGGTTCATCAGTTGGCCTCCTGGAGGTAACCCCACAGGTTGCGCTGTAGCATGTGCCGCGCCCGGTTGAGCCGAGAGCGCACCGTGCCAATCGGGCAACCGAGGATGTCGGCGACCTCTTTATAGGAGAGGCCCTCCACATCCGCCAGCGTCACCACCATTCGGTAGTCGTAGGGCAGGCGGTCGATTGCAGCGAGGACCTGCTCGTGCTGCAATTTCCGCAGGACCACCGTCTCCGGGTTACCCATCTCCCCTTCATCGCTCTCCACCAGACGGTTGTAGAGGATGAAGTCCTCGCTCTCGTCGTAGCTGAGAGTCTCTGGCTCTCGCACGCGACGGCGATACTGGTTGATGAACGTGTTCGTCAGTATCTTAAAGAGCCAGGCGCGGAAATTAGTTCCCTGTTGAAACTGGTCGTAGAACTGGTAAGCGCGCAGGAGCGCATCCTGGACCAGGTCCTCGGCGTCTGCTTCATTGCGGGTCATCCGCATCGCAGAGCGGTAGAGTGCGTCGAGGTTGGGCAGGGCGAGTTGCTTGAACTCCTCCCTCTTGGCGGCCTCAAGTTCGGGCATGCGAAGTATCCCTCCGTAGCTTCTGAAGGAGCAGCGGCGAGAGGCTCCTTGCCACCACACATCCTATTGTAGGTGATGGCGGCCAGGCGTGTCAAGGCGTTGCGCATGCCGCCGCGATTCCGTGATCGGCGCACGCTTGCCGGGCAGGCGCGTGTTGGCGCGCATAAATTGACAGTCTGCGCACGTACCCTTATAATACACGCGAAAGGAGCGACTTGATGGAGGAACTGCCGAAGGCCTATGAACCGGGCCAGGTGGAAGGGAAATGGTACCAGTACTGGACCGAACGGGGCTATTTCCACGCTGAGGTCGACCGCTCCCGGCCGCCCTTCTGCATCACGATCCCGCCACCCAACATCACTGGCTCGCTGCACATGGGCCATGCCCTTTGCTACACTTTGCAGGATATTTTGACGCGCTGGCGCCGCATGCAGGGCTACAACACCCTTTGTCTTCCTGGCACCGACCACGCGGGGATTGCCACGCAGAACGTCGTTGAGAAAGGGCTTGCCCGCGAGGGTCTCACCCGGCATGACCTGGGCCGCGAGCGATTCCTCGAGCGCGTCTGGCAGTGGCGAGAGGAGTATGGCAACACCATCATCCGTCAGTTCCAGACGATGGGCTACTCCTTCGACTGGGACCGGCTCCGCTTCACCCTCGATGACCACTATGCCGACGCCGTGCTCGAGCAGTTTGTGCGCCTCTACCACGAGGGGCATATCTACCGGGGCGCTCGCGTAATCAACTGGTGCCCGCGTTGCCGCACCGCGATCTCCGATATTGAGGTGGAGCACGAGGAGAAGGCTGCCCATCTCTATCACATCGCCTATCCCTTCGAGGATGGCGAAGGCAGCATCACCGTCGCCACCACGCGCCCGGAGACGATGCTTGGCGATACTGGCGTGGCTGTCCATCCCGAGGATGACCGCTATCTTGGCGCGATCGGGCGCTCGCTGGTCCTCCCGCTCGTGGACCGCCGCATCCCTGTCGTCGCAGATGAGCACGTCGACCCGGAGTTCGGCACCGGCGCCGTCAAGGTGACCCCCGCGCACGATCCCAACGACTTTGAAATCGGCCTGCGCCACCGGCTGCCGCAGGTTGTAGTGATCGGGCCCGATGGTGCGATGACCGAGGATGCCGGCCATTACCAGGGCATGGATCGCTTTGCCTGCCGCAAGCAGATCACCGAGGATCTGAAAGCGCAGGGCCTTCTCGTGCGTGTGGAGGACTACACGCACTCCGTGGGCCATTGTGCGCGCTGCGGCACAGTTCTCGAGCCGCTCCTCTCCGAGCAGTGGTTCATGCGCATGGGCGAATTGGCCCGCCCCGCCATTGACGCGGTGAAGGAGGGCCGGATCCGCTTCGTGCCGGATCGCTATGCCCGGGTGTACCTCGAATGGATGGAGGGCATCCGTGACTGGTGCATCTCCCGCCAGCTCTGGTGGGGCCATCGCATTCCTGTGTGGACCTGCCCGGAGGGGCACTATACGGTCACCAAGACGGCTCCCGAGGCGTGCGCCGAGTGCGGAAGCCGCGAGCTGACCCAGGATCCCGATGTGCTCGACACCTGGTTCTCATCCGCGCTGTGGCCGCATGCCACGCTCGGCTGGCCGCGTGAGACGGAGGAGCTGGACTATTTCTACCCGACAAGCGTGATGGTCACCGCGCGCGATATCCTCTATCTGTGGGTAGCGCGGATGATCATGACCGGCCTGAAGTTCGTGGGAGACATTCCCTTCCGTGATGTCTACATCTATCCGACGGTGCAGAACTGGGAAGGGAAGCGGATGAGCAAATCGC
>ERZ795045.231-NODE-231-length-73589-cov-38.031740_pt1 | contig 73589 bp, 62 predicted proteins | sample MGYA00375129_ERZ795045 | MGnify/ENA primary metagenome ERZ795045 (study PRJEB30174, sample SAMN05720166) | activated sludge metagenome | isolation source: anaerobic digester from wastewater treatment plant | place: Japan | collected 2015-05-15 ...
TTTCTCCAGCATCCGGTCCTGCTTCTCTAGCATCGCATCCTGTTTCTCCAGCATCCGGTCCTGCTTCTCTAGCATCGCATCCTGTTTCTCCAGCATCATCCTTCCTATGGAGAGGTTCTCCCTGCCCACAGCAAGATTCTGCTCGCCCAGCTCGACGCTTCTCTGGAGATACCTTATCGCGACATCGAACCTCTCGCCGAGCTCTTCCTGCCAGTCGCCTCTCAGGATCCTGAAGTACTGGAACTCACCTGTCGCATCACCCCATCTCACTTCAAGCTCCTCAACCATGATCGGCCTCTCCTGGATGTTCACGGCATTCACGAACTCCTTCAGGGCATCCTCCTCCCCCTCGGCGACGATCCTCACATCGTACGGCTCCACGTTCTGGACGATGCCTGAGAGTCTTAGCTTCCTGGCGATGTTCTGGACAGCATCCCGGTATCCTACCCTCTGGACATCCCCCTTAGCGATGATCTCAACCCGGCGCATATCAGTCACGCATCTTGTCGCTGTTCATACAAATAACTGATCGCATTGGGCAGGTCAGATGCAGCTGCCCCCGAGCTCCCTTATCGCCCTCTTGATCTCCGCAATCTCATTCTCAATGCGGGCGAACCGTTTGTCCATGTGCTCACGGAGATCGGATCTCACCCCTCGAAGCTCCTCGATAGTCTCGTCCTGCTTCTCCAGCATCGCATCTTGTTTCTCGAGCATCTGATCCTGTTTCTCTAACATTGCGTCTTGCTTCTCTAGCATACGGTCCTGCTTCTCGAGCATCATCCTTCCAATGGACAGGTTCTCCCTGCCCACAGCAAGGTTCTGCTCGCCCAGCTCGATGCTTCTCTGGAGATACCTTATCGCGACATCGAACCTCTCGCCGAGCTCCTCCTGCCAGTCGCCTCTCAGGATCCTGAAGTACTGGAACTCGCCTGTGGCATCTGCCCATCTCACCTGAAGCTCCTCAACCCTGATCGGCCTCTCCTGGATGTTCACGGCATTCACGAACTCCTTCAGTGCGGCTTCCTCCCCCTCGGCGACGATCCTCACATCGTACGGCTCCACGTTCTCGACGGTGCCTGAGAGTCTTAGCTTCCTGGCGATGTTCTGGACAGCATCCCGGTATCCGACCCTCTGGACATCCCCCTTAGCGATGATCTCAACCCGGCGCATATCAGTCACGCATCTTGTCGCTGTTCATACAAATAACTGATCGCACTGGACAGGTCAGATGCAGCTGCCCCCGAGCTCCCTTATCGCCCTCTTGATCTCAACGATCTCTCCCTCGATCCTGGCGAACCTCTTCTCCATGTGCTCCTTGAGATCAGACCTCACTCCCCTGAGCTCCTCCACAGTCTCGTCCTGCTTCTCGAGCATGAGATCCTGTTTCCCAAGCATTTGATCCTGCTTCTCGAGCATGCGGTCCTGTTTCTCGAGCATCGCATCCTGCTTTTCAAGCATGCGGTCCTGCTTCTCGAGCATGAGATCCTGCTTTTCAAGCATGCGGTCCTGTTTCTCGAGCATCTGATCCTGTTTTGCTTCTATTCTCAGGATTGACTCGACGCCCTTGGACAGCTGGATGGCCTGAAACCTTATGGCGAATCTGGTGAGCTTCTCGACACGACCATCGTACTCCTCGAAGGATATCTCTGAGACTTCAGCAGCCTTCGGCCAGCTGGATCTGATGAATGCCATGAAGGACGAGACCTGCCTATCATCTCCCTCGAAGAGGACCTCCACAAGCTGGAGACCATTCTCCCTGAGATTCCGCGCGGAGAAACCATCCATGCACAGGCTGTCGGCCTCGGAAAAAAGATGGTTGCGGTAACCCACTCCGTGAACCCTCTGGCCCCGTATCAGCGCCCTTACCTTCATCGTGATTATCACTTCATGGATCCTATTAATGTGTTCCGGAAGACGCCCGAAGAGCAGGACGATTCCCTGGGCTTAGAGCAAGAATGCCGGAAAGTTATGCTGGCACCTTCAACCTGTGAACAGCCAGCGAACTCTCCCGCACTCTAAGAAAATATCCCGGACAAAAATATCAGTCCTGCTGGGGTAGGCTCCCTCCAATCTCTGAACGGTTTTCTCCCTGCCTCAGGAGGTTCTGCAAAGCCACAGCTCAGGCTGAGCCTTACGGCTTCTGCTCAGCCACGCCCCGCCTGTCAGCGAGCACATTCAGCACCTCCTTTCTGAAGGTGTCAAAGTCGTCGAGATGCCCGGTCACCATCTCATAGACGATCGTCCACGTACCTGTATCTGCGAACCAGTATGTTGCGGAATCCCTTCATCCGCTTCGCTCTCTCCACCACCTCTCTGGAGAGAACCCCAGAACTTGCGAGCTTTTCAAACAGGTCCTCATCTGCTGCCAGTCCCAGCCTGAGGCATGCAACCAGAATGAGCTATATAGAATAGTCTCGATCGAGATCTGGAGAAGACGCTCACATGCTCTCCTTTTCCCGATCCTCATGTAATCCTCGAAGCTTGCAGGCGCGATCTCTCGCATCTCGCCCGGATATCCCTCAAGCTCATCGATCTTCGCGAGTACTCGCTCACGGTCCAGCACGCGCGGCCTCCTCCAGGTACTCACGGTATATGTGCTTGAAGTCCTCGTACGCCTGAGCGGTCCGGAAGGCGAACTCGTAGAGCTCATCGATCTCCCTGCAGAAGCGCACCCACCACATGCGACACCTTCTGTAATTCTCATGTGCGCTGCTCCCATGTCAGCTATCTGCTGGCGCCGAGGATCGAGGAGGCATGCGACACCCTCTGTTACTCTCCTGTGCGCTGCTCCTCTCTTCTGAGAGCCACCCTCAGGAATGCTGCGAATACGCCGAGCATCAGCCCGAGCATGCCTGCGACCCCGACGATCAGCATTCTCCTGGGCTTCACCGGCTGGAGTGGCACCGCAGGCGCCTCGACTATCTCCAGGGACTTCATGAGGATGAGCTGCTTCTGCAGATTCATGTAACGATCCATCAGGCTCAGACGCTGAGACTCTGCATTCTGCAGGTAGTCCAGCTTGTATGAGAGCAACAAACTCTTCTCCAGCGAAGATACACCCGTGGCGCCCTCGATCTCCTTCATCGCCTGGCGGGTCTGGTTGATGCTCTCCTCCACAGAATCCAGAAGCTGGTTGGTGGCTGAGAGCTGTTCCACAAGGAGACCCCTCTGCTCAGAGTAGCTCTGGTTGCTCCTGTCTGCGAATAAGCTGACCATCTCCCGCAGGATCCGCGCCCCCTCGTCTGGATCCGTGGTCTCCATGGATATGCTGAGGAGGCGGTCCGAGCCCTTAACAGGCTCGATCCTCATGCAATCCTTAAATGCGGCGAGTTTGCCAGGAGAGAGGCTGAGATTTAGCCGGGAGAGGAGGTCGAGAACAAACGCATCACTCGTCATGATCTCAGATGCCCCAGACTGAGTCGTGTATACCGGATCCCCGAAGTTCCCGAGAGCGACGAGGCACGATGCCCTGTAGACCGATGGCATCATGAGGCTTATCGCTCCTGCAGCGACAACAGCGATCAGGAACACGGCCGCTATCAGGAGCCTGTTCTTCCACAGCACAAGGAATATCTCACGCAGATCTATCTCGTCGTCCATTCTCTCATCCATATTCGAACCATCCTTCAGAGGTAGGCATAAATGCTCAGCAGCGCCACCACAGCCTCCAGTCCCCACATGAACAGCACAACATCCCTCTCGTAGACCCTCCCCTTCAGGCGCTTCAGCACTGCGAGTGCCACGTGCGTGAGGTGGTATATGCCTGTGTGCGAGAGGCTGCCATCATCCTCCAGCTTCGCAAACGCCTCCTTGCCGAACCTGCCCCTGGCCTGCAGGAAGAAATCGATCGCATACGGTACGAAGAGAGTCACAGCCACTCTCTCCATATCCCCCAGTATCGCCACGCACGCAGCCAGAGCTCCCACAGAGTAGGTCATAGTGTCTCCTGGAAATACCCTGGCAGGGTACCGGTTGAAGTACAGGAGGGCGAGCAGCGCCCCGAGCATCATCAGAGAGAGAGCAGCTGCGCTCGTCTTCCCGGTATTCAGCCCCACATAGCCGAGTGCGGAGAATATTATCACCCCCATCCCAGCCTCGAGGCCGTTGTAGCCAGCGACCATGTTGAACGCGTTCGATGCCCCAACAATCCCCACAGGCACAATCACAAGTGGATACAGTATACCCCAGTCGATCCGCCCTAGCAGAGGAAGTGTCATCGTCGTCTGGCCTGCATTGATCACCATCATCGGCATAGCCGCGAAAAACATAAATACAGGCTTCTGCCACTGTTTAAGTCCGGCTTTCCATCCCAACAGGTCGTCCATCATCCCTATGATGCAGGCCATCAGCACCGTGCACAGCGCCGCCAGCGTGGGCGTATATCTGTATGAATGGAGGTAAAACGTCTCGATCCCGATGTAGACCAGAACCCCGAGCACGAAGCCAAAAACAAGAGGCACGCCGCCCATCTCCGGCACCTTCGGCCGCCCGGGCTTGTGCATGTCCCATCCGAGAAGACCGACCTCGGGAGCCTTGCAGATCCACTTCCGCGTCGCTATCCATGCCGCTGCAACGCTGACAGGAACGCTGATGTAAAGCACTTCCTCCATCCTGCTCGATTGTTGCCTATTTTTAAAACATATCAAAGTTTCGATGTTTTGCTCTTGAAATGCGCCACGTATCCCCCCAGCCAGATACCCGAAGATGCGGGATTTCAGAGGAGCATGGAGAGGGCATCGATGTATCAGAAGAGGCCCTCAGCGGAACCTGTAGATCCTGGCGCCCCTGTCGTAGATGAGATCGTAATGCTCCGGCGAGAAGCTCATGTTCACTTTTGGATATGCTCCGTGATGCTCCGCAAACGGCGGCAGATACCCCGGACTCCTGATGGAGACGCTCGAGACGTAGACGAGCACATTCCTGCGCCCGAGATTTCCAATGGCCTTTAAAACTGCAGGATCGTTCGGATCTTCGATCACCATACCCGGCAGGGAGTAGCTGAAACCCCCCGTGAACCTCCCCCTCGCGACCCTGATGCCTGTGATGGGGTATATCCAGGCACCCGTCTCGTCGAGGTTCACGACCACCGCATCGCTCAGGTTCTGCGCCTTTATCCACATGATGGCATCGTAATCCTCGCGCGGCATCCCCCAGGATCCGGCGTAGCTCTCCAGCACGACCATCATCGAGATGATGCCGAGAACGAGCATGGCGAGAAGAAGCGCCCGTCTGAGCCTGAGATCACCATCAATCCGCGCAAGCGCCAGCGCACCCAGGATGCTCAGCGGCAGGTACAGCTCCAGAAGAAGCCTGTCGGGGGTGCCGATGAAGCTCAGCGGTCCGGAATCCGCAAGGAGAACCACCGCGATCAGAGCAGCAGCCCACGAAAGAGCCATCCGATCCAGACGATCATCCCTCAGGAGCGCGATGACAGAGCCCAGAAGCGCCAGGATCGCCGGGTACCAGCGGGCGACAAAATCGCTCGCCTGGATCCTGTCTCTGAACACTGATATCAGGTAATCCGGAGGGTGCGGTATGAGGTAAAGGGCCACTGCCGCCGCGGCAGCGAGGACCAGGAGCTGCTGATGGACCACCCTGAGCCGCCGGAGGTTCGCGGCCGCAGCCCAGGATATCAGGACGGCGATCGCGATGGCGAGCACCCGCGCGTGTGCGAGTAGCGCGCCCAGAAGCATGACGGGCAGAGCCCGCATCTCAGCAATCCAGGATAGAACCGACGCGACAAGAAGCATCTCCGCGGTCGCTGTCGGATAGCCTCCCCAGATGAGATGGCTGTAGTGCGCCGGAAAGAGGAACGTCGCGAGCACAGCCGCATGCATCGCTGCCTCAGCTCTCATCTCCCTCACGATCGAGTAGAGAAGGAGCGGCGTGACGGATGTGATCACAACCGGAAGGACCTGTATCACATCCAGAAGAGGGAATACCCTGGCCCAGAGGTAAGCGTAGTGGTGAAAGCCCTTCGGGTAGTACTCCCAGTAACTTCCGACCCGCGGCAGGCCCAGAGGGAGCTTCCCCCCATCGAGCAGCGTTCGAATCAGCTCCGCGTGCGCCACCGCGTCCCCGCTCATCCACATCGCTATCCGATCGAAGAAGATGACTCCGGTGATCAGATAGAGTGATGCAATCCCGATCACGATGATGTCATCACGATCGAGCCGCCCGATATCCAGATGTTTGAGCTCATGTGCACACGCTGCGGCGCAGATGATCAGCAGGGATGCCTGCGGGATCACGGGATCGACTCCGATAAGACCGCCAGCGATTCCTGAGGTGATGAGAAGCACGCATCCCAGGGCGAAGGAGAGCGAGAGCCTCGTCAGCGCGCGTCCCCTGCAGCTCCGCAGAAACGGCAGACCGCATGTGGTTGTGAGGAGGAGCGCAGATGCTGCGAGGATCAGATCGGAGATCAGAGCATCACCAGTGGGTGAAGGAGAGGGCGCAATTAAAAATCTTCCCCAAAACTGTGATATACCCTGCAGCAGACCGGTGCTGGGATGGATGCATTTCAGGCTCTGGTTCTGGGCGCGCTCCAGGGGATCACCGAATGGCTGCCGGTGAGCAGCGAGGGCCAGACGATGCTGACGATGATCAACTGGCTGGGGATGAGCCCATCTGAAGCCCTCTCATGCTCGATATTCCTGCACACAGGCACGATGCTCGCGGTGATCGTGAGGTTCAGGCGTGAGCTGATGGGGATGAACATGAAGTCAAAGCTCATGAGGACAGTGATCATCGCCACGCTCTGCACAGGGGTTACAGGCATACCCCTTTACATGCTCTTCAGGGAGGGGTTCACAGGAGGCGAGCAGGCGACGCTGCTCATAGGCTCTCTCCTCATACTTACAGGACTGATGCTCAGGCTTCGCGGCTCATCCACCAGAGGCATGGAGGATATCACCACGAAGGAGATGGCCATCCTGGGGCTGGCGCAGGGCTTCTCGATACTTCCCGGCGTATCGAGATCCGGCACGACTCTCACTGTGATGCTGATGCGGGGAGTGAAGCAGGATGAAGCTCTCCTCATATCATTCATCATAAGCGTGCCCGCTGTCCTCGGCGCGATCGCGCTCGACTGCATCGCAGGATCCCAGGTATCGATTCAATCGCTTCCCGGAGCAGCAATGCTCGCTTCATCGTTCATCACAGGGTATGCGACGATGGATATCCTGATCAGGTTCGCAAGGGAGATCAGCTTCTCCTGGTTCTGCATATCCATGGGGGTGGTCACGCTAGCGTTGACGATGATGTGAGAGTCGGATCTGCAAAATAGTTTTATCAAGTATGCGTTAAGGATTTGAACGGTCAGACGCACCAGGATGGGAGCATGAGATATCTACAGAGGGGCGATCATGAACTTGAGATCATGCTTTTTCTCGGAGGGCTCCTCGGGCTCGCCCTGAGCAGGATTAACATACTGGCTGTGACCCTCTTCGCAGCTTGCTACTCGATTCTGGTGTATCGCACCTGGGTGACAGAAAGTCCGGTTGGCCTTGCCCTCTGCAGCATTCAGTCGTCCCTCGTGCTGGCATTCCGCTTCGAGTATCTCACGTGGGGCGATCCGTGGTTTGAGTACTCGATGATACTCAAAATTATGAAGAGCGGTTCTCTCTCACCTGCATACTATCCCGACCAGCAGCCTGCGCTCCACACTCTGATAGCGGCCGCGTCGGAATACATGCACACAGAAGCCATGCTTATCCAGAAGTTTCTGATCCCCGCGTTCAGCGCAGCTGGCATTTTAGCCCTGTACCTCCTCGCGAGGGAGTTCTTTGACAGCAGGATCGCCATAGCAACCGGACTGCTTCTCTCAGTTGGCACCGCATACATACACTGGATATCCCAGGCAGCAACTGAATCTCTCGGCATCCCCATGGCGCTGGTCGCTTTCTACCTGTCATACAGAGCTTTTTGCAGCACCCGCCACCTTCCGGCCGCTCTCATAATCATAAGCTGTCTCGCGCTCACGCACCATTTGACCTCAATGATCTTCGTTGTCTGGATCAACTCATTCGCCATTGCGTATCTGCTCTTCGTGTCAAGAAGCGGTAAAGACTCCATCAGGGCTCTATCACTCTCATTATTCGCTTTCGCGATCCCCCTCATCTGGTGGAACATGAGACTGCCGAGCATATACAGACTGGTGATCGGCACAATGGACAGGCTTCTTCCTGCAGCAATCCCTGGAGATCCAGTTGTTGTGGTATTCATGATTCTGATCTCGGTATACGTATCACTCAGTTTTTTGAACAATCGCATCATACAGCTCAGAGCACACGCCCATCGCCTCCAGACCCTCTCGATGCCCATCTATTACGGATTGATCGCCCTCAGCGTTGTCTCCGGAGCTCTGGTTTTGAACTTTCTTCTTGGAAGGTCCTTCTTCGTTCTGAGCTATCCGCCCATCTTCTATGCTAACGGTCTGATGATGATAATCCTCGCCCTTGTCGGCCTGAGGGGGTTCATGAACACCAATGGTTTGCCGTTTCTGGCGTGGTCCGGTGGTGTGACGGTGCTGTTTTTGGGCAGCATGCTGAAGCTGTATTATTTCGAGGACCCGCTCAGGTTCATAGAGTTCATATACCCACCGCTGGCTCTGATCAGCGCTTACGGCTTTGTATCTCTGGTCCGGAGGCTGAATGTGAAGTGTGGAGCCATCATAATGGCTCTGATATGTCTTTTCAGCCTGGTTGTGGCGTTTCCATCAACCGTTTTCTGGGGGCAGGAGTTCCCAAAGAGCGATCCGAGATATGATGCCAGGGCGTCTGTTATATACCATCCAGAGACGGAAATCATGGCGCTCGATTATCTAAGAGATCACAGAGCAGAGGGCATGCTGCACACAGACAGATATGTGGGATATGCATCTCTACAGCTCGAGAATATCACTTCAGATCTCTCAATAGATCTGCTGGAGCGAAAAAGCCTATCTTCGAGAGAGATGCTGGACCCAGACAGGTTCAAAGATTGCAGTGACTTTGTTCTGGTCCGCGAGAGGATGATGAGGTACGCTGAATTCGGTGAATGGCTGCTCCAGGAGAAGAAGCCACTGAGAGAGGATGAGATCGAGAAGCTTGAAAGGAGGACATCTAGGATATACGATAACGGAGAGGCCTGGATTTACAATGGATAGGAAGTGCCCGATGTATGTGAAAGAGATTCCAAGGGATGCAGCTCTGACATTTATGCTGCTGTTCATCGGAGCTGCAGGCGCGTACCTCGGCGTCCCGTTGATTGCATTTCCGATCGTCCTGATCATCCCAGGGTATGCACTTTCGGTGGCTCTGTTCCCACACAAGGATGACCTCGATCCCATCGAGCGCCTGGTGATGAGCCTAGGGTTGAACGTATCTCTGGTGTGCATGCTTGCCGTGGGTATTGATGCGCTGGGCATGAGCCTCTGGAATTCGCGGCTTATAATCCACATTGCCAGTGCAACTGCAGTCTTCATGATTGTCTCCATGCTGAGAAGACAGGGAGAGGAGGACGCATACGATTTGAAGCTTCCGGAGATCAGGATCGGTGTCAAACGGGCAGTTCTGATACTGATTCTGGTCATGGCGATCGCGATCGCTCTGAGCATGGAGCAGGAAAGGCCTGTCGAACTTTACCTCACAGATCGGAATGGAGAGGTGCCATCATGCTCCGAGATGTCAGATGTGAGGGCCGTCGTTGCTAACCACGCCGGGAAGGACACCTACAGGCTGGATATCATCGCTGATGGGCTCGCCCTGAGCAGCCACCAGTTCGCTCTCGATGGAGAATCGATCTGGTCGTTGAACCTCAGCTCCAAGGAGCTGAGAAACAGATCCAGGGTGGAGATCGCGCTCTACAGTGATGGATATCTGATCAGGCGGGTGCACCTCCTGACGAAATCCTGATACTATAGAATACTTACAGAAGAGATGAGATGCGCTTCAGAAAGATCCTCAGGCTCGCTTTCGGCCTGCTGCTTGTAGCGATCCTGCTCCACAGGCTCGGGCCTGCGGAGGTGGCACGTACGATCATATCCGCAAGGCCTGATTGTGTTCTGATTGCCGTCTCGGTCTACTCCATCACGTTTCTCATTCTCTCGACGAGATGGAGGCTGATACTCCACGATATGGGTGGGGATATACCCCTGAGATCGGCATACCAGGCGTTCGCAGGCGGGATGATACTCTCTGACATCACGCCGGCTAGGATCGGGGAGCTCTCGCGCCCTCTTCTTGTGAGAGATGAGGTCGAGATGAGCAGAGGGCTCGCATCTGTAGTCCTGGACAGGCTCTCCGATATCCTCACGATCCTCATCCTCGGTGCATGTGGGCTGATCCTCTTCTTCCGTGAGGGGGTGACTGCAGTCACGCTGATGCTCGCGGTCGTGGCTCTGAGCTCCGCGGCGGTCCTGCGCTTCAGGAGAGCGATGGCCGGGAGGCTGAGAGGCCCGGATCGGCTGGCCCCGATAGCCATCTTTTTCGAGGCCCTCTCCGCCGTGGATGATATCAGGCTCCTGATGAGCAGATCCGTCCTCCTGACCGTCATCGCATGGGTCACACACGCCCTGAGGGTGTACATCCTGGCGATCTCGGTGGGCCAGGAGCCGTCGCTTCAGATGCTGTTTCTCCTGCTGCCGCTCGTCAGCGCTCTATCTCTCATACCTGTGAGCATCTCAGGACTGGGGCTTGTCGAGGGCGGCATGGCAGCGCTGCTCGCCTCCCAGGGTATCCTGGCATCAACAGGCCTCTCGATAGCGTTCATGGACAGGATGGTCACAGTGGCATTCCACATCATCGCAGGCGGGCGCGCTGCCTCGAGGCTGATTTGGGATTGAATAAAAATATAGTCTTACGGGGTGTGTCTAATATGCTAATATTAGAATATGCTGTATTCCAAAGTTAAATTTAGATAAATTTTAATATACCATAAAACAAGCAAATAACATGATTAAGAGATGGGATACAAGATTATACGATATTAAGTTAATATTAGAAGTATTTGATTCGTTATCGTTAGATTTGCGATCAATAAATGCTCCAAAACCAAAAGTTTATGATTTGGAGACCATAATTAAGGCACTTTTGATAAAAGAGTTTGAGGGGCATTCTTTAAGATCAGCAGAAGTTAGGATTAAAGAGGTGCTTGGAATAAGAATTGATCATTCAGTTTTGCATTTCTGGGAAAAGAATTTATCTTCAACTATTGAAGAGATATTAAATAAAGTTCTTGAAAGGTTACAATCAATAGATTATACAGATAGTTTCATTGATTCCACTAAATTCGCAAATAAAAAAAGGATATCATAAAGATACAAGCAATAACCAGGAAAAATGAAACGATATTCCCTGTAGAAACGAGGATAAAATCGGAATTAACACTGCCTGAGGGATCAGGCTATTTATTTGGTGACGGTGAATATGATTCCAGGAAATTTTTGAAGGATGTTGTAGGTAAAGGTTACATGCCTGTTATTAAACCGAGAAAAATAAGTGCCGGTGGTTTTGGATCCAGAATCAGAGATCGGATCTTTAATAGAGAAATATACAAACACAGATCAGTTTGTGAAGGATTCTTTGGTGCTTTGACCAATTGGTTTGGAGATAGAATACCATGTTTCCTCGGAGAGACAACTATTACAAGGATACTTCTGAGAGTACTGGCTTATGCATTGAGAATTCTATCAAGATTTAGTATAAAATAAATTTGAATGATAGACACACCCTCTCAGTGGGTTGGTCCAGATTCGCGCACTCCATGAGCTACGCCAGATCATGGATACAACGGTTCCTCGGAGCAATAGGTTATACACAGTTATGCGGATAACTATAAATATGCTCTTATGTATTCAGCAACTTGAAAGACAGGCAAGCTTGTTGCTGAATGCACTCATTCGCTCGCCAAGAGCGCATAGCAGGACTGGTGCCTCTTCGGGCCAAGTTATCTGATGGATAAGAGCGTTTAAATATAATGCGAAAGGTGAGGAAAAACGAGCTACTGGTGATGTTATGAGGATATCAGTTATTGGCGGTGGATATGTTGGTCTCGTTTCAGCCGTGTGCTTTGCTGAGCTTGGCCATTCTGTGGATCTGGTTGAGATCGACAGGGCCAAATGCGATGCAATAAATGCAGGTCATCCGCCCATATATGAGAATGGTCTGGAAGAGCTTCTATCTGCCCATGCAGGTAAAAACCTGCATGCATATGTTGAATACGATCATATCAAATATTCAGATATCATATTCATTTGTGTTGGTACACCCCAGGGCCCCGATGGCCACCCTGATCTCTCTAATATCATATCATCCTCCGAATCCATCGGCAGGGCTCTGCGAGACACAGATGACACCAGATACCATGTGGTAGTGGTGAAGAGCACGGTACCTCCTGGAACCACAGAGAAGCAGGTCATACCTTCTGTTTTGAGACAATCCGGTAAAAAGAATGACAAAATCGGGTTTGCTGTGAATCCAGAATTTCTGCGAGAGGGCATGGCCGTATGGGACTTCATGAATCCTGACAGGATTGTGATCGGATGCCGCGAAAATAGGGTTGGAGATCTTGTAGAGGCCGCCTACTCAGGCATTAAAGCGCCAGTGATCCGCACGGGTATTGCAGCTGCAGAGATGATAAAGTATGCGTCAAATGCATTTTTAGCTACCAAAATTTCATATGCAAATGAGATTGGGAACATATGCAAGAAGCTGGGGATCGACGTCTATGAAGTAATGCGAGCTGTCGGGAGGGATAGCAGGATCGGTCCCGCATTCCTGAACGCAGGTACAGGTTTTGGAGGCAGCTGTCTTCCCAAGGACGTCTCTGCTCTAATCGCCCTAGCGGAGGATCTGGGTGAAAACCCCGTTCTACTGAAATCCGTCATGCATATCAATAAGCTTCAGCCGCTGCGACTGATAGATCTGCTCATAAAGAGGGTTGGTGATTTGGATGGCAAAAAGATATCTGTCCTGGGTCTCTCCTTTAAAGAAAATACCGATGATGTGAGAGAATCTAGATCTGTAGTTGTTATAAAGGAGCTTATTAGCAGAGGAGCAAGAGTCTCCGCGTACGATCCCAGAGCCAACCAGTCCATGAAAAGAATTCTGCCAGAAGTCGATTACTGCTCGAGCGCATCCGAATCTCTTACCGATGCTGATGCATGCCTGGTTATGACCGAATGGCCTGAGTTTGCACATCTTGATAAAGAATTCGATCTTATGAAATCCAGAGTGATTATAGAGGGTAGAAGGATACTCTCCTGCAAGGACAGAGAGGGAATATGCTGGTGATGGAGGTGGCATATTGAGAGATGCTGAGATCAGAAAAGCGGTAATACCTGCCGCCGGCCTGGGAACGAGGTTTCTTCCAATAACCAGAGCACAGCCGAAGGAGATGCTTCCTGTTGTGGATAAACCAGTCATACAGTATGTGGTTGAGGAGGCAATCTCCTCCGGGATAGAGGATATACTGATAATCACCGGCCGCGGCAAGAGGGCGATTGAGGATCATTTTGATCTATCCTGCGAGCTTGAGAGAAACCTCCTGCAGAAGAATGATGCCAAGCTCTACGACCAGTACAGAAGAATCTCAGATATGGTTGATATCCATTACATCAGACAGAAAGAACCGAGAGGACTTGGGGATGCAATTCTGCATGCAGAAAGACACTGTGATGGAGAGCCCTTCGCGGTTTTGCTGGGTGACACAATAACAGTTCCGTATAACGATGCTAAGACATGTACCACTCAGATGATAGAGGCTTACAAAAAGTTCCATAGTACCATTGTGGCCGTGGAGAGGGTTCCAAATAATAAAATACAGGACTACGGCATAATCGACGGAACACTTTTGGAGGAGGGTGTATACAAAATAAATGATATAGTGGAGAAACCATCGCCTGAGGAGGCCCCATCAGACCTCGGAGCGATCGGCAGATACATACTGATGCCTGAGATATTCGATATCCTCAAGACAATCCGGCCTGGACATGGTGGCGAAATACAGCTAACTGATGCTCTAAGGTGCTGTGGTGATGCGATCGGGCTGGTAACACGCTGCCGTCGTTATGACATAGGCGACAAGATCAGCTGGATGAAGTCCAGCCTGGAACTGGCTCTTGCCAGAGAGGAGTTTGCAGAGGAACTCAGGAGTTTCATAAGGTCTCTCATTTGAGAATAATGAACATCAGGGTGCGAGTTATGAGCTGGAGCAACAGAAGGGATATCGAAAGGATTAACAGAGATCTCGGAGAGCAGTACTTTCAGGATAAGAACATACTTGTCACAGGAGGTGCAGGCTTTCTGGGTTCCTGGATCTGCGACGCTCTTATCGCGCAGGGTGCTAATGTTATCTGTGTGGACAACCTCTCCAGCGGTCTTATCTCTAACGTATCCCACCTTCTCGATGAAGATAAGTTCAAGTTCATACAGCACGATGTATCAGATTTGTCCAGGCCATTAAAAATCGATCAAAAATTGGATCTTGTAATTCATATGGCAAGCAGAGCCTCGCCATTTGAGTTCGAGTATTACCCGATTGAGATACTCAAGGCAAATACCATAGGATTGATGGCATCTTTGGAGATAGCTAGAAATCACAACGCCAGGTTACTTTACACATCGACTAGCGAGATCTATGGCAACCCGACGGTCGTGCCGACGCCTGAAAGCTATAACGGCAATGTGAATCCAATCGGACCTCGAGGCTGCTATGATGAGGCGAAACGCTGTGGTGAGGCATATGTCATGGCCTACAGAAACCAGCATGGACTAGATGTGAGGATCGCCCGCATATTCAACACATACGGCCCGAGGATACGATGGGATGGCATTTATGCCAGGGCGGTTCCCAGATTCATAGCTCAGGCAATTCATGGAGAGCCAATAACGATCTTCGGAGATGGCACCCAGACGAGGAGCTTTACATATGTAACAGATCAGATTGAAGGCCTTTTGAAGCTAGCATCGACTGATGAGGCAAATGGAGCAGTTGTCAACATCGGTAACGATAGAGAGACCACTATAATCGAGCTGGCGAAAATGGTGCTCAAGATAACCGGCTCTTGCTCAGGTATAGTATACCAGCCACTGCCTGAAGACGATCCGCTGCGCCGCTGTCCAGATATCACCAAAGCGATGGATCTTCTTGGCTGGGCCCCCAAGGTTGCGCTCGAAGATGGCCTCAGACGTACTGTGGCATGGTTCAGATCGTGCTTAGGAGTGTACACTTGAGAATATACATCTCAACATCCTGCCTGAAAAACTGTAGGTACCTCCCTGAGGTGCTGGAGACTTACACAAATGCCGGGATCAGGGATGTCGAGATCGGAAGCAGTCACAGCTATATCGAAGATGTAGATGAACTCCTGAAGCGTTATTCTCATGCAAAATTCGTCATACACAACTATTTCCCTCCGCCAAAAGATCCATTTATGATGAATCTCGCTGCTCAGGACGAGAATATACGGCAGCGGAGCTTGGATGTCTGCAGGAGAGCCATAGAGCTGTGCAGCCGCATAGGCGCTGAGTTCTACTCGTTTCACCCCGGTTTCAGGGTCGCAGGCACTCTGGACATGAATTTCAGCCTGTCAGGTAGGATCATACCATATGAGGACGCATTCAGAAACTTCACAAGATCTCTTGAAAAAATAGTATCGTATTCAAGAGAGCACGGAATCAAGGTTGCTGTCGAGAACCTTGAGCACAAGAATGATGCTTACATGATGACCGGACCGGATGAGTTCACAAGAGTCCTTGAGATGTTTCCTGAAGTTTTCGTCCTGCTGGACCTTGGTCATCTGAAGATAGCCTCACGCATGCTATGCTTCACCGTAGAAGAGTTTATATCCCGTGTGCGCGGCAGTGTCATCGGGATACATGTGCATGATAATGATGGGAGATCTGATCTGCACATAGATCCCTCAAAAAGCGAACTCCTGGAGTACATCAGTAAGATCAGCTGTAGTAATATCATACTGGAGAGCAGAAACATGAGCATGGCCGAGATACTTCGCTGTTTGAAGGTTCTGCGGTCACGCTGCACATCTCCGTCTTAAAGGAGTGGTCCCATGAAAGTCTCGCTGGTAGTTCCAGCGTTCAATGAGGAGAAAGGGCTGCCGCTGGTCATTAAAGAGTATTTGGACTGGGTTGACGAGATCATAGTGGTGGATGACGGATCAACCGATGGCACCTATGAGGCTGCAAAAAGATTTGCTGGCGAAAAGGTGAAGATTTTTAGGCATGATGTCAACAGAGGTAAAGTGGCTGCCCTGCGAACAGGTGTGAAGCACGCCAGCGGGGATGTGATCGTGTTCACTGATGCAGACTACACATATCCAGCCAGATACGTGCCCGAGCTCGTGAAGGAGATAGAGAAGGGCGCTGATCTTGTACTGGGTGCAAGGATCCAGAGCAGGAAGAACATACCAGCCTTTAACAGGCTCGGAAACAATATATTCTCCTCTCTAGCAACATACATTAGCTGCATGAGGATTCAGGACAGCCAGACCGGCATGCGGGCTCTCAGAAGGGATATGTTTGATAAGCTTGATGTCAACGCTAAAGGCCTCGAGTTCGAGACCAAGATGACTGTGAGGGCCGCAAAGCTCGGCTACAAGATTGTCGAGACACCCATAGAGTACAGGCCGCGTGTGGGCAGGTCAAAACTGAACCCCTTAAAGGACGGCGCTAGGATGATGATAGCTCTGATCTCCGTGGCGTACTCAGAGACATCCCTGCTCTCGAAGATGATACTCATGCCATCCATGATCTTCATTTTGATTGGCCTTTATACCGGGTCTGTATCCATTTACGAGAAATTGCATTCTGGTGTTATACATCACGAATTTTACCCCATACTCACTGCATTTCTCGTACTTGTCGGCATTCAGCTGATCTCACTTGGTTTGATTGTGGATTACCTCACAAAGAAGCTTGATAGAATCGAGGAGCGCCTGGTGAAATAAAAATACATCAATCTGGTGCATATAATGAACGCGATTATTATAATTATAGTAAGTGTCGTCTTTGCAGCACTTGGTCAGCTTTGCTGGAAGCTTGGCATCAATCAGGCAGGCACGCTCACGCTATCATCTCTTCCTTCTTTATTGCTCAACCTCCTTGTTGTGATCGGCTTTTTGATGTACGGTATGAGCACGATATTCTGGCTTGTTGCCCTGTCAAAAAAAGACCTGAGCTTCGTGTATCCGTTTATATCGCTAACCTATGTGCTTGTTCTGGTACTATCAAGCTTTGTGCTTAAAGAGGAGATCGGCATCAACAAGTTGATCGGAACTGTTATAATAATATCCGGTTTGATAATAATAGCCAGATCGTAAGGTGTCCAAGATGGAATGTGATTTAAACATTTTTTTGACTGTATGGATAAAATTGCGTGATTTTATAATAAAAAACAACGTGGTTTTGCTTTTCTTCTCGGTATATTTCATCTATAATATCAATTGCAGAACACTCGGGTCTGGAGATACCATTCCGGCCTCTTTGCTACCATTTAGCATATTGGAGTATCACAATTTATACATGGATAATTTTTATTATTATTATTTTTCTAATTATGATCAGCTATGGTATTTCAAAGAGGTTGATGGTCATTTTCTCTCGAGTTATCCAATTGTAACGCCAGTATTAATCACTCCACTTTATATAATATCATACATTATTTTGAAACTAAATAATTTGCCGATCGATTTATTTCATCCCGGTTTCGCTAAAACAGTTTGTGTAATGGAGAAGCTATCTGCATCTTTAATAGCTGCGATGTCTGTTGTTTTTGTTTATTTGTCGGTAAAACAGCTGATAAATGCAAAAGTTGCATTTGTCGTAGCAGTACTGTTTGCGTTTGCAACCAATACTTGGGCAATCAGCAGCCAAGCGCTGTGGCAGCATGGACTGGTGGAGCTTCTCCTGGCAATGTGCATATATCTGGTTTTAATAAACGAAAAAAAATATTCTAATAAGATAATTGTCTCTTTAGGCGCTTTATCCGGCTTGTTCGTATTTAACAGACCAATCGACAGCGTACTATTGGTACCAATATTATATTATATATTGGATATGCAAGACAAAAAGATCATTTATTATATGACCGCTGCATTTTTATCTGGCGCACCATTTCTTTTATATAATGTATATTATTTTGGAAGTCTGTTCGGAGGTTATACAGATCTGCTAAAAATGTTTGATTTTAGTCCTGAAATGGCTGCAAGATTTGCTGGATTGCTGATCAGCCCAAGTCGAGGTCTATTTATATATACGCCTATCACGTTGCTATCCATCTTGGGGTTTGCTGAAGTTAGGCGGATATCGCACAAAAGAATTAAAAAATTTTTAATTATGATGGGTATTTCATGCCTGTCTCTTGTCATCATATACAGTTCCTTTATCATATGGTGGGCAGGTGGGTCTTATGGGCCCAGATTCCTGACAGGGATGCTTCCTGCCCTGGCCATCTTTTTAGGATTTTTTATCAGGGATATTAAATTAAACCTTTCTGGATTTAAGAATTTATCGACCATTTTTGTTGTTTCAACCCTGATTTTTTGGTCGTTTTTTACACAATTTGTTGGTGCATTCTATTATCCAAATGGAAATTGGGACGGCGATCCAAATGTGGATCTACATCCGGAAAAATTGTGGGACTGGAGAGACACACAGCTGACCAGAACATTCAGTGCTGGTATGGCGTCATCGCCACTGAGCTGCTTTAAAAATATCTTATCTGGAATATCTCTTTTACATGTAAAAGATATCTCCGATTACAGCATAATGAAATTAACTGGATGGTATGGAATAGAGTTATGGAGTAACGTGCCCACACGATGGATGCAGGATGATGCAAAGATAGCATTAAAATCTCCTGATAATCAGACATACGAACTGAGCCTGCGAGCAATGAGCTTCTACCGTCCGAGAACGATGGAGATATATGCCGGAGATGAGAGGATAGTAAGCGTTGAAGTCCCCAGCGACGGCTTTATAAATATATCCGTGCCTGTAAGCCTGGTAGAGGGCACGAATGTGATACGCATGCACGTGCCGGAGGGATGTGAAAGACCGTGCGACATAAAAGAGCTGAACAGCCCTGATTCGCGGTGCCTGAGCATTGCTGTGCAGAACTTAATGGTAAATCCAAGTGAGTTTGTTGTATACTGTACACCTATTTCGGGGTTCTATGGTACCGAATCTTGGTTCGGAATTCCGACAAGCTGGATCAGGCCTGATGCTAATCTTGCTGTATTTTCCTCCGGTAGTTTCACCTGTAACATGAGCCTGCGAGCAATGAGCTTCTACCGTCCGAGAACGATGGAGATATATGCCGGAGATGAAAGAGTAAAGAGCATCTCAATCCCGATTGATGGTTTTGTTGATGTAAAATTCCCCATAAAGCTTGCTAAGGGCATGAACACGATACATCTGTATGTACCAGATGGCTGCGATAGACCATCCGACCTCAATGAGAGTAACGTCCAAGACCAAAGATGCCTCAGTATAGCTCTACAGAACGTGAGAGTAGAATGCGGACCTCAATTGAGGTGTAATTGAAGTGGCTAACGATTCTGATGAAACTTTGGATAACGCTAGATTTTATCTCGAATTCGAGAATAGATATCGCGGTTCGCAGGAGCTGATTAAATCCCGCTTGTCTGTGTATCTTCCTTTCGTTATACCATTGAAATCGATTTATGTGGAGCTCAGAGCTGTGGATCTCGGATGCGGGAGAGGCGAATGGCTTGAGCTGCTCAAAGAGAATGGGTTCCAGGCAGAAGGCGTCGATCTCGACGATGCCATGGTAAACATATGCAGAGAAAAAGGGCTCTCTGTGGAAAAAGCGGATGCTATAGAGTATATAGAGAAACTTGATGATGAAAGTGTGGTGATAGTTTCTGGTTTTCATATAATTGAGCATATACCGTTCGAATCTGTGAAGAAGCTTGTGAGTAACGCATATCGTGTCCTCAAACCCGGTGGATTGCTGATCCTGGAAACTCCAAACCCCGAGAGCCTCATGGTCAGCACAACGGAGTTCTACTTGGATCCAACCCATAAAAGGCCAATACCACCAAACTTGTTACATTTTTTGGCCGAATACAGCGGGTTCGCCAGGGTTAAGATACTGAGGCTTAATGAGCCGTATAAGATACAAAGCCCGGATGAGGTATGTCTATCAGATGTGTTCTTTGGGATAAGCCCCGACTATGCAGTAGTTGCTCAAAAAAACGCCTCAAAAGAGCAAATGAGCATATTTGATCGAGCATTTGATAAGAATTACGGGCTTGCTAGGGACGAATCAGTAATGCGTTATGCAGAAAAAGAGAAGCAGCTTATCGCATATGAACGCGAACGGTGGCGATGGCTTGAGAGCGAATGGAGCGTGATGAATTCTAAGATAGATCGTTTAAATTCTAAGATAGATCGTTTAGCTGGTGAGATTTACCAGACTTTGGAGAGCGAACGCGCACGCGCGCAGATGCTCGAGAGCGAATTGAAGTCGGTGTATTCCAGCAAATGCTGGCAGATAACAGCACCTCTGCGTGTGGGTTTCGATTTGATGTTGGGATTAAAAGCGATGATAGCAGATACGCCCAAGACGCTAAAACGCAAGGTTGGCTGCACCATAATGGTGGTTTCAAGTGGGTTTGCAAATTTTGTCTTATCGCATTCTATCTTGAGGCGCATGGCAGGATATGTGCTAAAAAGATCTAGACGTCTTGATGCGTTCAGCAGGTCGGTCATCTCATCAGGCTTGCTTGAGCACAGCAGAGGACGGAGGGCCGATTCACAACTGCATTTGCCAGAGGAACTGTCAGAACTCTCATCACATGCTCGAGATATTTACAGAGATCTCAAGGAAGCCAATGAAAGGAGCATGAGGTGATACTATGAGAATAGTGATAGACCTGCAGGGGGCTCAGACTCAATCCCGTTTTCGTGGCATAGGCAGATACTCACTCTCGATAGCCAAGGCGATCGCCAGAAACCGTGGGGATCACGAGATATTCATCGCCCTGAATGGTCTGTTCCCTGAGACGATTGAGCCCATTCGCGCTGCATTTGATGGACTGCTGCCGCAGGAGAACATACGCGTATGGTACGCACCTGGACCTGTGCGCGAGTCTCAGCCCGGAAACGAGCTGCGTCGTGCGGCTGCAGAACGCATACGCGAGGCGTTTCTGGCCCGCCTTCAGCCGGACGTTGTCCTTGTAACCAGCCTTTTCGAGGGTTTTGTTGATGATGCGGTAACAAGCATCGGCGTTTTCGACCTCAGAACGCCAACTGTGGTCACACTCCACGATCTGATACCGTTGCTGAATCCTGATCACTATCTGCGTGGCAACCCAGCTTACGAGCAATACTATTTTAGAAAGACGTGTCATCTCAAAAGAGCTTATGCCTGGCTTGCTGTATCGAATTCGTCTGCAAGAGATGCCGTAACTGTGCTGGGCATACCGCCAGATCGCGTATTCACCACATACGAAGCATGCGACGAGCGCTTCAGACCCATCGATATATCCAACGAGCATAGAGCTGAGCTGCTCAGCAGGTATAAGATTTCCAGACCTTTTATCATGTGCGCGCCTGGCGGTACAGACCCGCGCAAGAATCTGGATAGACTCATTCGCGCCTTCGCCCTTCTGCCTTACGACCTGAGAAGAGATCATCAGCTTGTCATAGTCTCTAATATAGATCCTGATGATAAAAAGAAGCTTGAAGACATCGCGCGGAATGCTGGTCTTGAAGATGATGAGCTAGTTATTACAGGATATGTTATTGATGAGGATCTCCTGAAGCTGTACAACCTCTGCAGAATTTTCGTATTTCCATCCTGGCATGAGGGTTTTGGCCTGCCTCCTCTTGAGGCAATGGCGTGCGGGGCTCCTGTGATAGCTTCAAGTACCTCCAGTCTCCCGGAGGTCATCGGCCGGGAGGACGCGCTCTTTGATCCGCTCTCGGTTGAATCGATCTCTTCAAAGATGGCCGAGGTGCTCCTGAACGAGGAGTTCCGCAGGGAACTGATTCGTCATGGCATTCAGCGTTCAAAGAGGTTCTCCTGGGATGAATGCGCAAGACGGACTATAAGTGCGCTTGAAAATCTAGTATCGCAAAATAAGAGTCTGGCGAGATCGTATTTGCAGAAATGCAGACCGCTTCTGGCTTACATCTCGCCCCTTCCTCCGGAGCGCAGCGGGATATCTGACTATAGCGCGGAGCTTCTTCCTGAGCTTGCGAGATATTATGATATCGAGGTCGTGGTCAACCAGCCAGAGGTAACAGACCCCTGGATCAGAGCATGTCTGCCCGTACGTTCTGTGGATTATTTCAGGCAGAATGCATACCGATACGATCGAGTGTTATACCATATAGGAAACTCCCCATTCCACCAGCACATGTTCGAGCTGCTCGATGAATGTCCTGGTGTTACAGTGCTGCATGATTTCTACCTTGGAAATTTCAAGGCGCACATGGAGCTTAACGGGATCAATCCCAGCGCATGGACTCATGCGCTCTACGAGTCTCATGGTTACAAGGCAGTATTCGAACGTATACATTATGAGGATCTGGAGAAGATCATCTTCACATATCCATGCAACTTTGATGTTATAAGTAAGTCGTTAGGCATAATCATCCACTCATCGTATTCATCGAAGCTGGCGCTAAAATGGTATGGTGTTGGAGATGACTGGGCTGTTATTCCCCACCTGCGTAGACTGCCTGGAAAAGCCGACAGGATAACAGCGCGCAAAAAAATAGGAGTCCCGCAGGATGCATTTCTGGTATGCAGCTTCGGCATTCTCGCTCCGACAAAACAAAATCATCGTCTTCTCAAAGCATGGATCGACTCCAGCCTTTCGCGTGACCACCGCTGCCAGCTTGTCTTCGTCGGGGAGAAACATGGTGGAGATTACGGTCAAAGTCTATTAAAAACCATAAAAAATAGCGGTCTTCACGATCGCGTTCGAATAACAGGCTGGGTGGACAGGGAGACGTTCAGGTGCTACCTGGAAGCAGCAGACGTGGCTGTGCAGCTCCGCACCCTCTCGAGAGGCGAGACGTCGGGAACGATCCTGGACTGCATGAGCTACGGATTACCTCTCATAGTCAACGCTCACGGATCCTCATCGGAACTTCCTGAGGATGCAGTCTACATGTTACCTGATGACTTCAAGGACGATGAGCTCGTAGAGGCCCTGGAGTTGTTATGGCGCGATGCTGTAATGCGCGAGTCTCTGGGCAGAAGAGCGCGTGAGGTCATATCCATCAATCATGCTCCGTCAAGATGCGCAGAGCAGTACTTCGAGTCCATAGAAAGGTTTTATGAGCGTTCGCGAAGGGGAACAAAGGCGCTGATCGATTCTATCGCAGAACTTGATGGGATGCCAGCGGATGATAAATTTATAGCAGCTTTAGCAGATTGCATAGCTTTAAGTCTGCCTAGAAAACACCCGGCCAGACAGATCTTTGTGGATGTGTCCGCAATTGTGCACTGCGATTTGAGAACCGGCGTGGAGAGGGTTACAAGGAGCATTTTGAGATGCCTGCTCCTGGATCCGCCTGAGGGTTTCAGGGTGGAGCCGGTGTATGCATCAGCAACCCATGGCTATAGGTATGCGAGAAGTTTCACGATGCGGTTTTTGGAGGGCCCCTCTGTAGATCTCCAGGACGAGCCTATAGAGTATCAGGCTGGCGATGTATTCCTTGGGCTGGATCTGAACCAGTATGCTGTAACATCGCAATCCCGTTATTTGGAATCTCTCAGAAATGCAGGCGTGAAGATCTTTTTCGTTGTGTACGACATTCTCCCAATTCAGATGCCAGAGGTCTTTCCGCCGGGGACAGATGATGTTCATAGTAAATGGCTGAGCTGTGTGTGCCGTGTATCTGATGGCGTTCTATGCATCTCCAAATCGGTTGCAGATGGTGTAACAGATTGGATGAAGAGCCACGGCCCTGAGAGGCTCCGCCCGCTCAGGGTCGAGTGGTTCCATGTAGGCGCAGATCTGGAGAGCTCCTCGCCGACAAGAGGTCTTCCAGAGAACGCGTCTGAGGTGCTGAATCAGATTCGATCCCGGATAAGCTTCCTGATGGTTGGCACGGTAGAGCCGAGGAAGGGTTACCCACAGGCCATCAGAGCATTTGAGATGCTCTGGAAGGAGGGCGTTGATGTGAATCTCGTGATCGTCGGCAGGGAGGGATGGACGCATCTTTCTGATGATCTGCGTCGAAATATTCCAGAGACCGTGAACCGTCTGCGACATCATCCTGAGCTTGGAAGGCGGTTGTTCTGGCTCGAAGGTATAAGCGACGAGTACCTAGAGCGGATTTATGAGTCATGCAAATGTCTCATATCTGCTTCTCTTGGAGAGGGCTTCGGCCTTCCGCTGATCGAGGCTGCGCAGCATAAGATGCCGATCATCGCCCGGGACATACCTGTTTTTCGGGAGGTGGCTGGAGAACATGCGTTATACTTCAAAGGCGATGAGCCCTCAGACCTGGCCAGTGCAGTAAAGGAATGGCTCTTTCTCTACAGAGAAGGCAGATATCCCAGATCAGAGGGCATGCGTTGGCTCACTTGGAAGGAAAGCACTGAGATGCTGCTACAGCTCATTTTGTGAAGATCTCAATCGCGTTTTGATATCATGAGCTTGCCTGAGGTGTTCTCTGTCGATAGCCGAGCGCAGCATTCAAGCATTCCCACATCGTGTACGGTATCGTTGAGCTTCATCTGGCTTACTAGATCCCTCTTGATGGCGATACGCCCTATGTAGGACTCGAAGAGCTCGCTGCTGTTTGTGATGACATGAAGATTGGATGATCCCACAAACCGCGTGTCGATATTGTAAGCTGTATAGTTGTTCATGAGATGCCTGTAGCTATCGCCTTCCAGGTGCATATCCAGGGACTGGCTTCTGTACATCGATGTTCTGACTATCGCTCCGGTTCTGATACCCTCCTGAATCATATCTTTATCGTTCCTGAATCTGGTGAGATCTGTGTATGATACTCCAAAGAACCTTATAGAATCTTGGATATCAATCTTCGCCAGAGCATATCCAATCTCATCAGTTTCCAATGATCCTGCCTGGCTCTCTTTTATGAAGCTCACCTCCCTGGATTGAGTGAGATTCCCGTATCTTGCGCTCATGAGCTGGTACGCGTTGTTATCGTACTCTCGGCCGTCCATAAAGCTCCTCATGGAAAAACGACCTGTGCCTGCAACATCAGAGCTCATCGTAAAGATCATTAATGGCTGGGATGACATACCGTAAGATACATTTCCCTTAGCTGAAGTTTTGGATTCCGGAGTGGGCATACGTACTTTTACAGCAGGTAAAACATAGCTGGAGGGGGTTCCTATGCCAAACGAGCTTCTGGGATAATTATACACGGGTAGTGGACCTGATGAATATCTAGAGTCAGGACCAGTTACAGTGACGCTCTCGCCCCCTCGAAGATTCAAACTTTCTGCAGCCGTCACGATTACCAGAAATAAAATGCACATGATGACTGGAATCTTGTACATAGCATGCCCCTTTGCCACACAGAACTTAAAGGTTGCGATGACACTATCGATTTACGCATCTCGCTCTAGAAATACCGCGCTATTTCGGACATGGTCATGGGCTCGAATAGCCTGCCCACGTTCATACCCATTTGATGACTTATCCGGAGAGAGGCTGTTTCCGCTATGCATTCCTGGCGAATAGATAAGTGCTCGCTCATCACCTCATAACAACTTATTTATTCTTGATTGACAATATAAGCTTTGTATGAACATAGAATCCATGTCAGACGAGGAAGAGTGTTACAAGCTGTTGCGTGAGATGAGATTGCCTGATGGCGTCAGGTGCGTGTATTGTGGTTCTGAGCATGTTGTGAGGACCGGTAGATGGCGTGATACACCAAATCAGCGATACCACTTGCAGGAGTTGCGATAAGTGGTTCAACGACAAGACGGGAACAATATTTCAGGATACGAGGTTGCCTTTACGGGTATGGTTCTTCGTTGCGTTTATGTTGCAATTCAAGGTTAGCATTCTCGAGATCTCGAAGACAGTTGGTATCAATTACAAGAGTGCATACCATATGGTCAAGCGGTTGAGATCCACTGTCTATGGCAAAAACATCGGCTATAAGCTTCGTGGAGTCGTTGAGATGGATGAGGCATACGTCCAAGCAGGTTCAAAAGGCATGAAACTATAGTCCTTTGCATCACTTCATGTACATCCATTTAAAATATAGTGAATATGTCGCACTTCATAGAGTATTTTATGTAACATGTAACATTATATCGACTTATGCGGAATACTATAGATAAATAAGAGCGTAAGTGCTTCCAGCAACCACATTGTATGCCAATCAAGTTGCTGAATAAATAAGATCGGCCTGCCTATACAAAAAAGTTCAGTGCGCCTGGTAGTACCAACCCTCGGTGCTTGACCAGGCGTTGTATATGGTCGCATTTGTATTTATGTTGAATGGTTTGGCCAGATACGCTGTGCCGCTTGGATCTTGAGATATGACTACATTCTTTGCTATATTTGATATCGTTCCGCCGATCTCCTCAGAGCTCACATAGGAGTAATGGTTAACGACCATCTCCGCATCTCCTATGTAGGAAGCGGAGTTATGCATGTAACCATCACTGGTCCACATGTCTCCGTATCCCTGACCGTGGGCTATCGCGCCTGCAACCGCCCTCCTCTCTCCTGATATCTCGGTCGATGTGGCAAGGGTGATATTACCTGACGAAACTATTGTGCTACCGCGATCTAGAAGGTCTGTTGTCATCTGGATCTTGGCGAACGACAACGCAGATGCTCCGGCCTCTCTTGCTATTGCTCCGGATCCAGTCGTATCGATACGGCCCCATTCGAGCGCGGTCCTGCCAGGCTGCCTTGCAACAGATCCCCAGAGCGGGTTCTCGATCAGAGCCTGAGCATAAGTCTCGGTCGAGCTCGATAACTGGCTCGATGATGCGTAGCTTGACGGACCACCTGAGACGTATAGACCGAGAGGCAGGCCTGTGTATAGAGCTGTGTTACGTGTTGCTGTGGATTCAACATTCGCAAATACGGATGCTGCATCGCCATTTCCTGGGGATATAGCCTTTCCTTTAAGAGTTCCGGACGCGGATGACGCCACGTTCTCGTTTCCGAGTTTCGATTTCGAGGTCGATGTGGGATCCCACCCACCGCTCACTGCTATGCCAGATACTGTTATATCAGCGGTCGCGGAGTTCATCGCTGCTGCGTATGCGGATAGCATGCTCGTCGAGCTGTCAGAGATTTCATTCCTGCGGTTCGATTGCACGCGCGACTCTGTATGCAAACCGTTCTTCCTGCCTGCTGTGCTCACAAGAGATTCTGCAGCGGATCCATGAAGAGAGGTGCTGCTCGATCCATCAACCTCACCCCAGACCTCCGAGGTTCCTGACTGGAGGGATACTCCATAGCTGGCCTTGCCTGATGCGGTAGCTCTGGCCGAGCCTTTGCCGATAAGTATACCCTCAGTTGTCACATCGGCAGTCCCGAAGATCTCGTAACTTCCAGCTCCAGTCGGTATGGCGCTTGCAGTAGCGCCAACAAAAGCAGCTGATGACGCTGTTCCAGAGCTCTCTAATATCACCTCTGACTCAACCCTTCCATCGAAGCTAGTCGAGAGCACAAACCCACCCAGGCTGATGCTCTTCTCAATACCACCCTCCCTAACAAGGCTGACGCTTCCAGGACCATATAAGCTCGATGCCGATAGGATGCCCAGTACGAGGGTGGGGTCTCCCGATAAAGAGGAGATATCACTTGAGCCGCTGCTCAATGCCTGGCCATCGCTTGATACAGACCACCCACCGGACATCTCTATCATGCCCAAAGCATTAGTTGTTAATAGATAATAACATATGAGAACCAAGAGTTGCAATTTCGACATCTTATAAACCACCAAATTCAACTCTCAAGACCTTGCTGATATATAGCCCTTTGCATCACTTCATGTAAACCCCTTTAAAAACTGCTGGTACATCATACTTCATAAATAATTTTTTGTAACATGCAATATTATATCAAATTATGCGGAATATTACAATCTGCCGTAATCGTTCAAAACATCAACAAAAAAAGAAAATTGGGCCGTTTTGAGGCCCGATTTACTCCGATCTACTTATGCAGGCTGAGTAGCCGCAAATGTTACCAACGTGTTCCTCTGTACCGGTGACGGCAGGTATGTCATTTGCATATCAGTCCACGTTCCGTACCCGGTCGGATTGAACACAGGATCTGATACGCCCAAGCTCAGGCCGTTGTACTGCTGATCATTGGTTCCATCACACCAGAACCACCCACTGGCATCGGCGATGTCGATGGAGATCGCGTCTGGTGCATAAGGTCCAGTTGTCTCTCTGTCGTATGCGCCCACATTCAGATTCTTTGCGACCATAGACACGCCGGCACCATCCCAACCAGACGAGCCATAGGTGTGCCCCTTCGGTCCCATGAGCTCTGCAGATATTATCTGAGCATCAACTATGTCTGCCGGCATAATTCCAGCACCAGCACCCTGTAATATGAGCGCATTGGCATATAGAGGCCCGTTCTTGCGATACTGGAGGAAGGCTCCTGAGCCCAACCCAGACTCCGGAACTTTCTGGACCAGCTGACCAGAAACACTCGCCTGATCATCTAGCGCTCCGTTCTCCAGCTCCGCAGCCCAGGAGTTCCAGCTACCAGATGCTATAAATGCCTTGCCCCACACTCGATCGCTGCCATCTGCCATGTTTCCAGGGTTCACCCTTTGGGCGGCTGCATACGTGTTCGCAATTGTGCCAGCCGTCTGTACATCTGGACTTGCAAATGCTCCTGTAGCCAGCAACGAGCTTGCAGCAGCAGCATCGAGCGCCTTGAGCACCCTCACGTCGGCGCTCATCTTAGCACTCTTGGTGGCACTGACCTTGTACTCTTCATCTGCGCGTAAATTTTGAACCCGGCCGCTTGCAGTGGCACTGGTGTCTTCTACTGTACCTGCTGCATAAGATGATGTATCAGCAGGAATCCCGTCGTTAATTGCACCAACCTGAATCGCATTTATAACTCCTGCATAAACAGTGTTGCCATGAGACGCCGATAGAGATTCAATTTCAGCTATAAGAGGCTCACCCATCCTCTGTCTGATGGGAATACCCTCGGGCCCATCACCATCGATAGATCTCAGGATATCATCCTCTGATATAAATTTCATCCACTGGACAGTATTAAGACTCCTGGCAATCGGATCCCAGGCGTTCATATCTGATACAGTGCCTGCTATCTCTGCATGATCGTGGGTGACCTCGCCCTCAAGGGTCGTTTTGCCCTCTACAGAACCAGATATCTCACTAATGCGGTTGGGAAGAGTAAGCTTTGCATTGTAGTTTGCTAGACCTTCAGCGCTTGATTCCGCATAGAAACTGCCTTGTGGTTTGCCTTGTGGTTTGCCAAATGGTAGGTCGCTGATTTGTGATCGTATAGCTGCACTACCCCATATATCGTTGTAGTCGCTAGATACACCTGCATGAATCTCCGCAAAGGATGCCACTGATGCAGCATTTGATTTACCCTCAGCTTTTACGTATGTTGTGCCCTTGGCGCTGACACTCAGTTCTGCCGCCGGATTACCTGTTGACGGATATCTTTTGGATAGACTCTGAGTCGTCGGCACATTTGTGGTAACAGTCGCTGAACTTTTTCCCTTAGCATATGCAAGTGCGTTTATATCGGCCGTGAGGTAAACAATAGTACCATCGGGTTTAGCATAGTTAAACTCATATGCATAACCAATCGTCGCGCCAGTCCCAGTTGTGTCAGAAGTGACGCCCCCTGCCATGTCTACGGTTGTGGCCGATCCCACACCCACCACAACGGTAATTATGGCGAGAGCTATCAAACATGTTATGTATCTCATGTTTCACCCTCCTATCATGTTTATTTGCACCTGAGGCTGAATTCCGTGCGTTAATACACCCGCACACCATCCAGTCTCTGAATGCCACTTTTAACAGCAACTTAGTACAACTGACCTGACTAATAAAGGTTTCGTCTGGCGTGATATCCAGGGTCTTCTATAGCCCTTTGCGCCACTTCATGTAAATCCATTTAAAAGCTACTGGATATGTCATACTTCATAGACGATTCGCTCTTGTCCATATAATAACTTGCCCACAGATACACTGGTCTGGCCATGCGCTCCTGGCTAGCGAATGAGTGCTTGCAGCAGCCAGCCTGCATCGCCTCCAAGTCGCAAACTACACAATAGCGAATTGAAATTCATGAATCTGCATTCACAGGCGCAACGGATCACAAATCCTGCGATGTCACATGCTGTTGGTTTATAGTTCTTTGCGCCACTTCATGTAAATCCATTTAAAAGCTACTGGATATGTCATACTTCATAGATGATTTTATGTGAATGTGATATTATATCAACTTATGCGGAATACTATAAATGATCTGAGCACACGACCAGTTATAACTATCCTCGCAAGATTTTTATCAGGCCGGATTTCAGCTCTGTGCATGTTCAGCCTGCTCCGGTGCCCCAGATGCGGGGGGGAGTTAGAGCGCGCGCAGGAATCTCTGTGCTGCTCCTGCGGCTTTTCATACCTCCTGAGAGATGGCGCCCATCTCATCGACGGCGCTGGAACCCAGTATCCAGAGTACTCCGAGGAGTACTACAGATCGAACCTTTACGACCTTTCTGAGGACCGCATATCGAAGGTCGTATCACTCGCACGCATTCGACCTGGAGAAAGAGTCCTGGATCTCGGATGCGGGCCCGGGGCTGTGGCGTTGCGCTGCTCTCTGCTCGGTGCCGAGGTATACGCTGTTGATCCATCCAGAGCCGCGCTCAGGCTCAGTGCAGAACGCGCCAGGATGGCGGGAACGCGCATCGAGCTCTTCGAGTTCGACGGCAGGTCTCTGCCTTTTAAGGATTCCTCATTCAACACGGTGATAATGGCAGATGTGGCTGAACATATCGATGACGGTACGCTGAGCACGCTTCTCGGCGAGTGCTTTCGCATCCTGACTACCGGCGGCAGGCTGGTGCTGCATACCGCCCCAGCGCTAGAGGCCATGAGGGTGGCCAGCCTTTTGCGCGCGCTCTCGCTGGGCGCCACGGATCTGCGAAAACATCTGGTCACGCCGGAGTACGAGCACCTGCACATAAGGTACCACTCCCGGGGAAGCATACGAGGCTTTATGAGAGCATCAGGTCTCCATCCCATCGTCTGGGGAGAGTTGAAGTATCTTAAAGACAAACTGCCAGGATTGATGCGCAGATTAACCTGGATCCTGGTCGACCAGATCTGGGCCGTGGGCCTGAAGGGTCGTGCCCCAGATCCGACATTCAAAGAGGCTCCATACCTGGATCTGATAGATTTACCTTCAGAGATAAACATGCTTGACTGCACCGAATGGTCTATAGGTGCCGGTTTTTACCCATCTGAGGGTTGTTTCCGGTGGACTGAGAGGTCTGCGGTACTGTATCTGAGATCTGATGGTATGAGATCGCATCTGAAACTGGATGTAGCGGCATCCCGCCCGGATCTGATCAGGAGACCGCTGAAGCTGGCTGTGCATCTCGACGGGCGTGAGGTGGGCGAGTTCATGCTGAGCGATCCTGGCAGGAGGTCGATCTGCATCGATCTATCCGGGCGGATCAGGCCGGGCCTCCACAGAGTGAGGCTCACCGTTGACAGGACGTTCGTTCCAAGAGAGTGGGGGATTAACGAGGACCCGAGAAGGCTCGGGATAGCTGTGTACGGGGCGGGTGTGGTCTAACTTGGTGGGAGTTTTCGATCTGATTAAACGTCTGGCCATGCGGATCTGGGGCCACATTGATGAGAGTGGATTCAAGCTGTCGGATTCGCAGTATGGTCTGGGTGATACCGAACGGTGTGTAGAGATCCCCTGGGCCCTCTCATGGTACAGAGGAGAGAGACGTGTCCTTGATATAGGTTATGCGAATGCAGAGGACCGCTATATCGACTCGATCAACGCCTTGAAGATCCCAGAGCTTTACGGGCTGGACCTTGTGGGCAGATCGATACCTGGAATACGCCCGGTCGTGGGAGATGTGAGAAGCATGCCATTCCGCGATGGTGCCTTCGACATGATCTTATGCATCTCCACTTTGGAGCATATCGGCTGGGACAACACCATCTACTTTAACGGACCGCTGCCTCAGGATCCAGGGGGTGATCTCAGTGCGATCAGAGAGATGGCCAGGATAACGAGGATGGGCGGAAAGATCGTTATAACAGTTCCCTATGGGCGTAGGATGAACTACGGATGGTTCCAGCAGTACGACAGGCAGAGCCTGGACAGGCTTATATCAGCTTCAAGATGTCGTCTCATCAGAAAAGATCTGTACATCTACAGGGCGGGCTGGCATCAGGCCTCTGAAGAGGAGCTGGAGAATGTGCTGTACAAGGACAACGAAGCACCAGCAGCAGCTGGTCTGGCCTGCATACTCCTGAAACGTTAGACAGATGCAGGTCACCTGAGAAGATGACATGGAGGTTGCAGTTGCTCTAAGCATCCCTGTGGAGCGACCACGTGCCATCTATAAGCATCATGCCCAGGTCACGTGTTGGATTGTGGACGTTGAATGCATATCGTCTGTCATGCCAGTCGTACTGTGTTCTGTAATCATGAGATGTCACAGCCACTGTGACCTCAAACTTTCCCTTGAGAAAAGGCAGCCTTGGGATTATGAAGTCCACGTATCCCATGCCGCTGATGACACCCGTATCAGAGCCCTTGAACTCTGTGGTTGTCCCGTAGCAGTATGTATCTTCGTGATAAAAAATTATACCAAAGACAGGAGACCTCACTCTCTCGTGCGCATCGAAGAAAATACGAACACTCAGCGGATCTCCAGCTACAAAGTTCTCGTTCGGATTTCCGTATTTGTCGATGAACTTGACATCAGCAATCTCGATCTCTTTCCTGGTGCTCGCGCGCTCCTTATCAGAAGATTTTTCTGCATCGCTAGAGCTGTCTGACTTATAAATGTATTTATCTATAATGCTGTTTGTATCTCCAAAATCCGCACATTCACCGTTCCTGAGCAGCAGAGTCCGATCGCAGAGCATCCTTACCGCATTAAGATCGTGAGACACGAACAGTATTGTAACTCCGCTGTTCCTGTAATCTTCAAACACCCTGAAGCACTTCTGCTGGAACTCCATATCGCCGACGGCCAGGACCTCATCCACCAAAAGTATATCCGGGTCTGTCTGGATCGCCGTCGAGAAAGCGAGCCGCACCTGCATGCCTGACGAGAGATTCTTCAGCTTTGCATCCTCGAATCTCTCAAGCCCTGCAAACCTTATCACATCATCGATCCTCTCATCTATTACCTTTTTCGGCAGACCCATTATGGTTGCATAAATGCGTATGTTCTCCCTCACACTGAGATCCGGCTGGAACCCGACGCCGAGCTCCAGGAACGGAGTCATCCTCCCGCACACCTTCACAGAGCCACTGGTTGGCCTGAGTATCTTCGCTATGATCTTAAGAAGCGTGCTCTTGCCGGAGCCGTTGTCGCCGATTATGCCGATGCACTCCCCACGCCCAACCTCAAGGTTTATGTCCTTCAGCACGGTGAATGCCTCATAGCTGTTCGGCCTGAAAAACCCCACGAGGTTCTCGAATAGAGTATTCCTCCGCTCATGAGGTATCCTGAACGTCTTCCAGAGATGCTCGACCTTAACAGCTGTCTCGTCCATCAAATCATCTCCGCGAACCCGGGTTCGAGCCGCTCGAATATCAGATACCCTATCAGGAGAGATGTCGCTGAAGATAACACCACATAAGAGAGTGACGCCGCACCCGGTGGTGTGCTGTACAGAACACAGTCCCGCATAATCGTTATTATCTGCGCCATCGGGTTGAGCATGACCACCCAGCGCACTCCCTCAGGAAATATGGTGATCGGATATATAACAGGCGTGGCGAAGAAACCGACCTGCAGCACCACCCTCCAGATGAACTGAACATCCCTGAAGTAGACGTTCATCGCTGAGAGAGCCATCGATAGGCCTGTTATGAGCATCAGCTCGAGCATCAGAAGCAGCGGAAAGTAGATCACAGTCCAGCCCGGCATAACCCTGAAGACCAGCATGAATATCACGAATACTATAAACTCCAGCGCGGTCATCATCAGGGCAGTGATGCATGTTGATATAACTAAGATATCCCTCGGAAAGTAGACCTTCTGGACCAAACTGGGCTTGCCGACAATACCCCAGATGCTCATGGATGTCCCTCTGTCGAGAAAGTTCCACAGGATTATGCCCAGAAGGAGGAAAAGCTGATAGTGCTCCACCTGTATGCGCATGAGGTTCGTGAATACCACATAGAGAACCAGCAGCATTAGCATTGGCTCTAGCAGCGACCAGAAGAACCCAAGAGCGGAGCTCTTGTACCTCAGCTTGAAGTCGCTCCATGCGAGCCTGATTATCAGATCTCTGAACCCGATCAGCTCGCGCAGATGTGAAACGCTAAGCAGCATTTTTATCCTGACCTGATGGCACTGCGGAACCTCTTCAGGAATGCGTCTATATCAAACTCACTGGCACGCGCCAGGCATGCCTCCCTGTACCTCTCCGGGTTCGATGATATGTTCTTAATAGCCGCGATCAGCTCACATCTATCGGCCGCGACAAGCGCTCCTGTAACACCATCCACCACAGTCTCGACGTAACCGCCCTCACGCACTGCAACAACAGGCTTCCCGCTGGCCATCGCCTCCACAGGCGTGAGCCCGAAGTCCTCGTCCATTGCAGTGCATACCAACCCCTTGCACCTCGCGTAGAGATCTATGAGCTGCTCCTCAGGTACTTGGCCGAGCATCTCAACGTTATCAGGGATGTCCTTAACCAGACGCCTGTAATAACCCTCTGCATGATCCCCCTTCGCGTAACCACCCACAACAACAAGCCGCTCGTCATGGAGCCCACGGAACACATCGAACTGGAGGTCGATCCTCTTTTCAGGATAGATCCTGTTCACCGAAAGCCAGAAGTCGCCATACTCACTGCATACGAATCTGCTGGTATCCACTGGTGGGTAGATCACATCTGCTGACCTTTTATGGTACTTCTCAATCCTCCGCCTTACAGTCTCGCTGATCGCCACGATCTTATCCAAGTTCCTCACGGATCTTCTGTCAAACCAGCTGTGGCATCTTATCCAAGAGTATGCTGCAATCTTCCTGAAAACGCCTGGCTGTCTGGATATCATGCTCTCCCTGAGATCGTAAAACGCTCTCACAGGCGTGTAGCAGTACCACATGTTAGGATGATGCTTTCTGGCAGCATAATGCGACCAGTTGCCGGAGAAGATAAAAAAGTCGTAATCATCGGATACGTCGCACATACTAAAAAGGAGAGAAGCTGAGATCTGCTTTAGCGGCGGAAGCTTGATCGTATCTCCAAGGCTTGTTATTCTGACGTCCCCGTATCCAAGCCGATCCACAGCGTCTTGGTTCAGATCTGTGGTTATGATATCCGCCTGTAAAGCACGCCCAAGCATCAGCGCGACACGTTCCCCACCGCCGATGGATCCGATGTAGTCAAGAAAGATGGCAATCCTCACTGGAATCCCTTACGCTCCTTATCAGAGAGGTAATGATCCAGCTGATCCCTTATAATATCCCTTACGGTATGCTTCCTTCTGAACCCGAGTGACTCTATCTTTTTTGTATCAGAGAGCAGTATGGGCACCTCGGCAGGTCTGAACCTCTCCGTCTCGAAGACAATTCTTATGCGCTTGCTGCCAGAATACACCACCACTCCTTCATCCTCCGGCACGAACTCGAGCTCTCCGCGAAGCATCATGCCATCCACCTTTGTTTTGTCGAAGTTCAGGCCGAATATCGATGATCTGTCAGGCTCTGTCGGCTCTCTTACAATCTTCTCGCCGTGGAAGGTCTCGATCCTGTCCACCGAATAACCTGCCTCCTCAAGGCCCATGAGGATGTAGCTAAGCACAGAGTTTGTCCGCATTGACCCCTGGTTGTATACATCGCCGCGTCTGGCCTTCTCTGCAAGCAAAATATAACCATCTATGATATCGTCCACATGGCTCCAGTCGCGAAAGGCGTTTACGTTTCCTATAGTTATGCTATCAATCTCACCATGCTTGAGCTTCATAACCTGGCTGGTTATGACAGATGTCACAAACATTATTCCCCTGCCAGCGCCCTCATGGTTGAACGCCCTTGAGACCACGGTCGGTATTCCATAGGAATGCCAGTAGTTTCTCATCAGGTAGTCGCCGTATACCTTGCTCACCGCATACGGAGACATCGGCCTCAGCGGGTTGGTCTCGGATATCGGTAGCTCGGGTATGCGCTCAGGCTCCGGGAACACAACGCCATATTTTTCCAATGCTCTCCTGTACTGCTCCTGAGATGATATGACGAGCCCGTACTCCTCGCTGCTCCCCGCGAAGACCACGGTGGCATCGGCATCCTTAAGCCGAATTGCCTCCAGAAGGTTTGAGGTCCCCCAGCAGTTGCAGAGCATGGTCTCGTTTGGATCAACAAATGATCTCGGCACGAACGATTGTGCAGCCAGATGAAAGATTATGTCAGGATCGCTTGCTGTTATTGCGTTTCCTATGCTGGAGATATTCTCAAGATCGCCCTCTATCAGCCGGACGTCCCTTTCAATACCGAGCCGCTCCAGGTTGGGCGGCACCTTGCCATCAGACCTGCGGCGAACCAGTCCGCACACAGACGCACCAGCATCAACAAGCCACCTTGCCATCCGCGACCCGACGAAGCCGCTTATTCCCGTTATGAGGATGCTCCTGTTTTTAATATCCAAACGCACCACCATCTCATTGTCTGTAATATCCTATGATCTCACTGATCCCTTCCTCCAGGCTGTAAGCCGCACGGAATCCCAAGCACCTTTCAGCTTTACCCGTGTCCGCCAGCGTGTGCTGGACGTAGTTCTTTATCGGGTTCTCGATGTACTTCGGCCTCATCTCAACCCCGAGCTTGCTGCCCAGGATGCGTATCACATCGTTGAAGCTGTGGGCCCTGCCTGTGCCGACGTTCAGAACTCCGTTGTAATCGGAATCCATGGCGAGCATCAGGGCGCGCACCACATCCTTGACGTATATGAAGTCCCTGGTCTGTGAGCCGTCCCCGTAGATGACGGGCGCCTCGTTTCTCATCATCCCCCAGAGGAACTGGGTGACCATGTTCGCGTACCGCCCCTTCGACTCCTCCTTAGGCCCGTAGACGGAGAAGAACCTCATACCCATTGAGCTCACGCCGTAGAGCCTTCTGTAGAGCTCTGCGATCCGCTCCATCGCGAACCTCGCCTCTGTGTAGTAATCAGTGACCCTTATCACCATATCCTCGCGGTGCGGCGGCTCCAGGCCATTGTACAAGGAGGATGTGGACGCGTAGACGACCCTGGCGCCGCACCTGCGCGCGAGCTCCATCACCGCGATGAAACCGTTCACCGCCTCGCCCACAAGAAGCGGGTTCTCTTTGTACATAGGAGACGATGAGGGTATTCCCAGATGAAATATCATGTCAGCATTTACATCAAGCCGCGGGATGTCGTTGCAGCTCATCGTCACTATCTCTACATCCAGACCCTCCAGGTTCCTCAGGCTCCCGGTCTGGAGGTTGTCCAGAACGATGACATCTTCGCCACCCCTCACAAGCTCCTCGACCAGGTTGGAGCCTATGAATCCAGCACCTCCGGTGACGAGAGCGGTCAATCAAACCACCCGTGTCCTGTCACAGATCAGTGGCATCCGCAGCCGTAGTCGTGCTCGTGATGGCCGCATCCGCAGGACTCGTCCCCGGGACCGTAGATTATGAAGCCCCTGCCGATCTCAGGGTCGTCGATGAAGTCGATTATCGTCTCGCTCAGTATCTCCGCATCCTCAGGGCTCATGTGTATCGTTATCCCGTTGCTCTCGAAGAGCACATCATTCTCAGATGGATCTGTAACAGCAAGACCGTAGTTCGCGCCTGTCTCATCGACAGCTGCGAGAAACATCCTCACGACCTTTCCAGGAACGAGATGCTCCTTCATGACCATCGCGGCCGCATCTGTGATTTCTATCATGTGATGAAGGTCTGAGAGGATGTATATTAATACATTCCCAGGAGCGAGGAACACGCGCGCTGAGATACAACAAAGCGCACAGCTCGGGTTACCTGGGAGACCTGCCCGAAGCGATCTGACAGAGAGCCCCCGACGTGATCAGGGCTCGGCGCTGAAGATGCGATCGCTCGATGCTCCGCTCCCGTCCCACCGCGGAGGCCTCCAGCTCTCCGACCCGCCTCCGACATCGCCGCCAAAGCAGCACTCGAGCCAGCCTGGCGCCTCCTGAACAGGCGGCAGGTAGTCCCGCATCTGTATCTTCAGGCTCATGCGCTGATGACCCCTGTAGTCCTCGGATATATGGCTCAAATCATTTGCATGCAGACCCTGCTTCAACGCCTCTATATGAGTGAGAGTGCCTATGGTTTCCAAATTCAGCTTGTAATCACTTGTTCTGTTCATGAACCTGCTGTAGTTGTATCCTGTCTCACTGATATCTGCCTTTATAAGAGATCTGTTTATGATCGAAAATGGTCAACCCTTTCTCATAATATGTTCGCTCTTATCCATCTGATGACTTGTCCGCAGAGAGCTGTCACGCTATGCGCTCGTTTCGACTTATCTTCGACTGCGTCGAAGAGTTTCGACGAATTCGAAGGCCCAGCGAGCGAATGAGTGCATTCAGCAACCTCCCGCATGACCTCCAAGTTGCTGAATACATAAAGCGTAAACATATTCGCTCTTATTGATCTAGCGACTTATACATACCTTGCATCTTCAGTTTATAAAGAACTATGGCAGAATATTGTGTCCAGCCAGAGGATGTGCAAGAGTTTCACCATAGCGAGCATTCTACCAACAGGGTTCATCTCGCGGTTCAGCCTGATGAACTGGTAGTGTGCTGTGTACAGATAGAGGTTCTTCTTGGATACGCCTCTGAACGTTGCCATCCATGGTCGATAGATAGAGAATTCCGCCTCCACAGTGTTGATATGCACTCCACCACCCTTGCTGTACTCGCCGATAGAATGGTTCACACTTTCATGCATATCATCTGGCAGAATGTTATAGCTGACGTAGTCGTCGGTGTAGACGATTGTATCCGGGTCAACATCCCTCAGATACCGCTTCAACACGACTTTACTTTTGACGTTACGATGCGGTCGAATGCTCAGTCCGCCGCCTCTTTCAACGATCGCTATGACTGGAACCTTATCCGTGTCGTAAGTGCCTCTTCCCTTTGTTTTCAAGCCACGTTTCCTCGGTTCTCTCTATTACTTCCATGCCTTTTGAACCTGCTTTGACATATGCCTCACCCATCTCAACGACTCCACGAAGCTTATCGCCGATGTCTTTGCCATAGACAGTGGATCTCAACCGCTTGACCATATGGTATGCACTCTTGTAATTGATACCAACTGTCTTCGAGATCTCGAGAATGCTAACCTTGAATTGCAACATAAACGCAACGAAGAACCATACCCGTAAAGGCAACCTCGTATCCTGAAATATTGTTCCCGTCTTGTCGTTGAACCACTTATCGCAACTCCTGCAAGTGGTATCGCTGATTTGGTGTATCACGCCATCTACCGGTCCTCACAACATGCTCAGAACCACAATACACACATCTGACGCCATCAGGCCATCTCATCTCACGCAACAGCTTGTAACACTCTTCCTCATCCGGCACGGATTCTATGTTCATACAAAACTTACATCGTCAATCAAGAATAAAGTTGTTATGAGGTGATGAGCGAACCAGAATTGTCCCGAAAGTAATATTTACTGATATGCACAACAAAGTCTTGATAGATTCCAATGGATTGCCTCCTTATGGGTCTATCATCCCCTTTTACTTTTAAAGGTGCGCATTCGTTCCCAGAGCTCCATTTTCAGATGCCAAGAACACCCAGAATATATTTTGTAGGATGGTCGCATCAGGCGCACCAGGAGATGTACCACCACGCACATCTGATCGTAAAAACGCAATGCGAATGCGCATCGGTTCTGATGCAAAAATAGACCGGAGCGAGGCTAGGGCAGCAGCGCAGCTGCCGCCTGCATCGCCCAGTTGAAGAAGCCGTCCGGTAGCACGCCGATCCAGAATGTCCCGATCAGGGCCAGGAGGAGCGAGAGCACATAGCCCTTCGACTCCGATATCTTCGGCCCTGCAGGCTCCCTGAGGTACATGTAGCTTATGATCCTCAGGTAGTAGTAGAGCGAGAGCGCGCTGTTCAGTATCGCGAGGACCGCGAGCCACACAAGCCCGCCGTATATCGCAGACCCGAACACGACGAACTTGCCGAAGTAGCCTGCTGTCGGGGGTATCCCTGCGAGCGCGAACATGAAGACCGTCATGCAGAAGGCTGTTACCGGCGCCCTTCTTCCCAGGCCAGCGTAGTTCGAGATGTCATCCGGATCCTCTGAGTTCTTCGCGATCGATGCGACCTGCGCGCTGCCTATGAACGCTCCTGTCTTCATGATCGCATGTCCCAGAACAAGGAGAAGACCACCGGCGAGCGCGTACTGGTCGAGTGGCAGGTTGTTCGGCCCTGTCATGCCCTCAGACGCAACCCCGAGGACGACGAAGGCTATGGAGATGTAGCCTGCCTGCGCGATGCTCGAGTACGCCAGTATCCTCCTGACGTTGTTCTGCCAGCACGCGACAAGGTTCCCGACGGTCATCGTCACAGCCGCGAGTATCGCGAACGCCATGTACCACTCGAGCTTGAGTGCGAGAAGCGCGATCAGTATCACCCTGAACGCAGCTGCGAACCCCATCTTCTTCGAGCCTGCAGCGAGCAGTGCCGAGACCAGCGCGGGCGCGCCCTCGTATGTATCGGGAGCCCACATATGGAACGGCACCAGGGCCATCTTGAACGCGAAGCCCACGATCACGAATATCAGCGCGATCAGTATCGCAGGGCTGAACGCAGCCAGCGACGCACCCGCGATATCCGCGATCTTCGTGCTCCCTGTCATCCCGTAGAGCATCGAGAAGCCGAAGAGCATGAACGCTGACGAGGCAGCGCCGTACAGGAAGTACTTCATCGCGGCCTCGAGGTTCTTCTTCGTCCTGTCGAACCCTGCCATCGCGTATGTTGACAGGCTTGCCAGCTCGAAACCTATGAAGAGCGAGACCAGATCTATGGCGCTCGCGACCACCATCATGCCCACGGTCGCCATCAGGAGCAGGGCGAAGTACTCGTCTCCTCCAACACGACCGTTGTAGCGGGTCAACGACGCGATGACGACGAGCAGCGAGACCAGCACGAAGACGGCCTTGAAGAACTGGGAGAACCCGTCGACCCTGAGCGAGTCGTAGAAGAAGATCGTCCCGGTCTTGGCCGTCAGCACCATCCACATGGCCACTATCAGCGCCGCCAGGCTCAGGTATCCGGGGAGCGAGCTCCTTCCTTTCGTGAACAGGCCTACAAGCACGACCAGCAGTGAAACCGCTGTAAGCAAAGCCTCTGCCCCGAGAGGGGCGTAGTGTCCAAGATCCACCTCAGATCACCCCCATCTGCGAGAGGGTCACAACAGGCTCCATCACCTGATGGGCCGCGGTCCCCATGATGTCCGTGATCAGCGCAGGCTGCAAACCAAATAGCAGCGTCAGGAAGACGATCGCGCTCATGGCGAGTATCTCGTACGCATGCGGATCGTGTATGTCCAGGTACTTCTTCAGTATCGGGCCGAAGAGCACCTTCTGGCACGCCCAGAGATGGTAACCTGCGGTCACGCCAACGCTGGTGAAGACCACAAGCATTGTGTAGACGGGGAACGTCGCGTATGATCCCGTCAGGACCATGAACTCAGCGACGAATCCGCTCATCCCGGGCAGGCCGAGGGACGCGAGGAAGGCTGCGAGCATGAGCGACGCGAACTTGGGCATCCTGTCAGCGAGCCCGCCGAGCTCTGATATTATCCTCGTGCCCACAGAGTGCTGTATCGTTCCCGCGGACATGAACAGGGCGCATGTTATGATCCCGTGAGAGAACTGCTGGAACATCGCCCCCTGTATCGAGAGCCATGTGAACGCCACAGCGCCCAGGGTGACGAAGCCCATGTGGCTGATCGATGAGTACGCCACAAGCTTCTTGATGTCCTTCTGCGCCAGAGCCAGGAACGCTCCGTAGATTATGCTCAGCACACCTATGACTGCTATCACAGTGACAAACGCCTTGTCAACGTGCGGAAGCATTGGAAGTATCACTCTGAATATACCGTAGCCACCCATCTTGAGCAGCAGCGCTGCCAGAACAACGGAGCCTGCAGTCGGAGCCTCGACGTGTGCATCCGGGAGCCATGTGTGGAACGGGAACGCGGGCATCTTCACCAGGAATCCGAAGAGAAGCCCCGCGAATATCGCGTTTATCAGCCCCGGCGGGAACACTGTCTTGTCAGAGGTCGCCTGGAGCAGCGTCAGCATGTCGAATGTCCTCGAGCCATCGGGCAGCCTGTAGGTGAAGTACATCGCGAATATAGAGAGAAGCATCACCAGGCTCGCGACATGTGTGTAGATGAAGAACTTGATCGCTGAGTAGTCCTTTCTCGGCCCGCCCCAGATGCCGATCAGGAAGAACATCGGTATCAGGACGACCTCCCAGAATATGTAGAACAGGAAGAAGTCCAGGGCCGTGAAGACTCCCAGAACCCCAACCTCGTTGAGCAGGAGCAGCGCGAAGAACTGGTTGGGCCTGTGGTTCTCACCCCACGCGTATATCACCACCAGCACAGAGACTATGGCGGTGAGGAGCACCAGGGGGAAGCTTATGCAGTCGACTCCGACTGTGTATTTGACGCCTATCGACGGCACCCAGTCGTAGCTCTCGACGAACTGCATCAGCTTCGAGGACTTGTCGAACTCGGTGTACATCTGAAGCGCCAGGGCCAGCGGAACCAGTGAGGCTATCAGGGCAACCAGCCGGGCCTGCTCCCTGCTTCTGGTGAGGAACGCCAGAATCGCGCCTATCAGCGGCACAGCTATCATTATGGATATGGCGTTTGAGATCACAGGCCCACCTCCATCGCCAGCTTGATCACAATCACGAGCACCACGATCCCGAAGACCAGTGCTGTGATATAGTTCTGTATGACTCCGGTCTGCGTTCTTCTTATCGAATTGGCGAAACCAAGAGTCGTCTCGCTGATCTTGTTCAGCACTCCATCAACGATCCTTATATCGAATATGTTCGCTATCAGCGATATCCCGTAAACCACCGTCTCTGCGAACCATGCTGTGAATATCTCATGCTGGTAGTACCTCTTCACCAGTATCGTCCTCAGAAGATCCTTCTCGCCGACGAACTTTCTGACATCGAGCTTCTTCCACGGCGAGTAGAAGAGCAGCGCCAGGATTATGCCGCCGACTCCCACCAGTATCGGGAGTATCTTGATTATGAACGGCTCAGTTACCGCCTCCTCTCCTCCATGCTCCACCACATGCCCTCCGATCGGCGCGAGCTCCTCGAAGTTCACGCCGTAGTGGGCGAAGTTGTTGCCGACCGTCTCGTAGAACCCCTCCTGAGCAGGCATGCCGAAGAAGAGCGCGAAGAGCGCGAGTATCACAAGCGGCCCCAGCATGATCCAGGGCGACTCATGCTTGTGGTAATCAGAGCGCGGCTCCCCTGTGAACGTCAGGAACCACATCCTGAATGTGTAGAACGCGGTGAGCAGTGCTCCCACTATGCCGAAGATGTACGGCAGGTAGTCGTGAGTCGTCGCGCCGTACTCCCACGCTGTGACCAGGATCTCGTCCTTCGAGAAGAATCCCGTCGTTCCCGGGAATCCTGCGAGAGCGAGACCGCCTATGGCCATCGTTCCAGCGGTCCACCTCATGTATCTCCCGACGCCGCCCATCTCGCGCAGGTCGTTCGTCGCGACCGCGTGTATGACCGAGCCGGCGCAGAGGAAGAGGAGCGCCTTGAAGAACGAGTGGCCTATCAGATGGAACATCGAGACGCCGACGGCTGCTGCGCCCACCACAGATCCAACGCCCAGCGCGAGCATCATGTAGCCCAGCTGGCTGACCGTTGAGAACGCAAGGACCCTCTTGATATCGAATGCTGCAAGACCCATCGTCGCGGCGTAGAGCGCTGTGAACCCTCCGACGTATGCGACTGCAAGAAGCCCGTGGGGAGCCGCATAGAATAACGGGAACATCCTCGCGACCAGGTACACTCCTGCAGTGACCATTGTGGCAGCGTGGATCATCGCAGAGACCGTTGTCGGGCCCTCCATTGCATCAGGAAGCCAGATATCCAGGGGGAACTGGCCTGACTTGCCCGCAGCGCCTCCGAGGAGAAGCAGCGAGACGAGTGTGAGCTGCGTCGGGTCGATCTTAGTGAGGTTCTCGTATATCACAGGGAACTGGAGCAGGTATGTCCCCTCCGGAAGCCCCAGCTTCGCCATGTTGTTGTACAGCAGGATTATTCCGGCGAGGAACATCACGTCGCCGACTCTTGTTGTCAGGAACGCCTTCTTCGCAGCAGATGCTGCAGACGGCTTCCTGTACCAGAATCCGATCAGCAGGTACGAGCAGAGGCCCACCAGCTCCCAGAATATGAAGAGCTGCAGCAGGTTGTCAGAGTAAACCAGGCCGAGCATGGCCGCCGTGAAGAGACCTGCCTCAGCGAAGTACCTCGCCATACCCGGATCGCCGTTCATGTACCCCAGAGCATATGTGTGTATCAGCGTGCAGACGAATGTGACCATCAGCAGCATCACAATGGCCAGAGGATCTATCAGTATTCCCACATTCAGTGTCGCAAACCAGTGCATCGACTGATGGACGACCTTCTCAGGGAACGTCTCCAGGAATATCCCTGCAGATATTATGAAGCCTGCAAAGGTCGCCAGCACCGTGAGAAATCCTCCGCCCCTCGGCAGATGCCAACCGAAGAAGATCGTGAGAATGAATGCCAGCACCGGCAGCCCCACGATCAGATAAGCGTAATCGGCGTACAACGTCACCACCTCAGAGCGTTTATGTTGTCGAGATCAATGGTTCCGTACAGCCTGTACAGGGTTATCAGTATGGCAAGCCCTATACCGGCCTCAGCCGCGGCCAGAGCTATCGAGAACAGAGCGAAAACCTGGCCGCTCACGTTCGGCTGGTAGGCTGAGAAGGCCACCAGGTTTATGTTGGCGCTGTTGAGCATGAGCTCAACGCACATCATCAGCTTGACGCCGTTTCTCTGTGTCGCCAGACCGTAGAGACCTATGGAGAACATGACAGCGGCAAGCATAATGTATAACTCAAGCGGGATCGTATCTCTCCCTCCTTCTCATCTCTCTGCCTCCCTCAGGCCATCTCCTTTCTTGCTATGTATATCGCTCCGATCAGGGCTGCCAGGAGGACCAGGGAGAGCAGCTCAAACGGGAACATGTAGATCGTGAACAACTCCGCCCCTACATCCCCGATGCCGCTTTCCGGCATCCTAACGCCCTCCTTGGCCGGCTGGAAGCTGTACTGCTTCTTCATCTCTCCGTACTCCCATGGTGTCACTGATATCGATGCGATCAGTGCCGCCAGGAAGATCACCAGGAGTATCGTAGTCTTCACTTTAACCATGGGACTCCTCCATTATCGTGCGTCTTGTGAGCATCACGGCGAAGAGTATCAGCACGCCCACAGCGCCGATGTACACGAGAACCTGTGCGACACCCAGGAAGGGCGCATTAAGCGATATGTACAGGGCTGCAACACCCGCAAAGCTTCCTATCAGATACAGGGCGCTGTGCACTATGTTTCTGGAGTAGACCGTGAGCACCGCGAGCCCGAGGATCAGGACGGAGAGTGTAGCAAAGACGCCGAGCTCTATGAGGAACCTGATATCGTAGATCCTGTCCAGCATCCTCCAGCTCCACGGGGAGATGTACACAATGTACGCAAGCGCTCCGAATACCACTCCCAGCGCGATCAGAAGCAGTACGAGCTCGAAGAGGTACTTGACATACTTCACAGAATCCTTCTCCATCAGGCCTCACCACCCTCGTCCGGCTTCGCCTTTGCCTTGTTCTCCTTTCCCTTGGCCTTTGCGGCCTTCTCCTTTGCTGCTGCCGCAGCAGCCTTCTTCTTCTCCTCGGCCTGTCGCTTCGCCTCAGCCTCCAGCTCTGCGACCTCCTTCTCGGAGAACTTCTTCACCGCGATCCTGTCAGGCCCGTATACTATGTCCTTTCGCTCCCACCCAGCGATCTCTGTCTTCTTTCCCATCTTCAGGCAGGAGACGGGACACTCATCGACACAAAGGCCGCAGAATGTGCACCTGCCGTAATCGATCTGCGGAAACTGCATCTTCCTGTTCTTCAGCGGGTTGCCATACTTATAGGGAACCATCTCTATGCAGCTGTTCGGGCAGATCCTGGCGCAGGAGCCGCAGCCTATGCACGTCGTGGCGTCGAGCTCGTGTATGCCCCTTTCGTTGGCGGGCAGCTCCATCATGACCTCAGGATACAGCCTGGTGACCTCTGTTGTGGTGAGCGCTGTCTTCAGGGTGTACTTCAGTGACTTTAGCACCATCCTGGATCACCTCATGCGAAGTAAAGACCCACAAACGCTGCCCACGCCAGGTTTACCAGCGAGAGCGGAAGCATCCACTTCCATCCGAGATCCGTGACCTGATCGATTCTGAACCTCACCAGCGACCCCCTGACCCAGATCAGGAAGATCAGCACTATCAGGACCTTCATCAGGAACCAGACCATCGGAGAGAGCACTGTTATCACAGGTATGCTCGGGCCATTCCAGCCGCCGAGGAAGAGCAGCACCAGAAGTATCGAGCCGAGGAGCATGTTGATGTACTCCTGGAAGTAGAGCAGGCCCCATCTTATGCCGCCGTACTCTGTTGTGTATCCGGCTATGATCTCCTCCTCTGCCTCGCTCTGGTCGAAGGGTATCCTGCCGAGATCTGTCACGAGAGCTATGGTGAAGATTATGAACCCGAGCGGCTGGGCGAATGCGTACCAGAGCGTCTGGCTCTCAACTATCTCGACCAGGTTGAGGCTGTGGGCCATCAGGGCAACAGCTATGACGCAAACCCCCATCGGAACCTCGTAGGCGATCATCCTCGCGATTCCTCTGAAGGCGCCCAGCATCGAGTACTTGTTGTTGGAGCTGAACCCGGCCATGAAGACCGCGATCGTCATTATTGAGAGAGCGGCCTCTACATAGAACGCGCTGATGTCCATGTTCGCAACGACCAGAGGATAATCCTTCCCGTCGATCCTCAGTGCGCCAAATGGTATTGCAGCTGCCACAAGCATTGTTGTTATACTGGCTATTATCGGCGCCCAGACGTAGACGGGCTTGTCCGCGCCTCTGGGTATGCTGTCCTCCTTTGTGAATAGCTTTATCGCATCAGCGCCCAGCTGCAGCAGTCCCCATCTACTGCCAACTCTGTTTGGGCCGAACCTGGCCTGTATATCGCCCAGGAACTTCCTCTCGAGCCAGACCACAGCCATGGCGCCGATGTTGATCACCGCAGAGATTATGGCAGCCCCTATCAGGCCTATGGCCAGAGCGTATATCTTTGGCTCCTGGGCGGCCCAGGCAGATACGGTCTCTATGATTGTCGATAAATACAACTCGAATCCCCCTTAGCGGTCCACCTCGCTTGTGCATGCGTCCATGCTGCCTGCTATCGCGACCACATCAGCAACGTAAGCGCCCTCGAGAAGCGGCGGAAGCGCCTGCATGTATGCGTACACCGGACCCCTGACCTTCACCCTGTAGGGCTTCTCAGACCCATCGCTCACGACATAGATTCCCATCTCGCCGCGCGGATCCTCGACCCTGTAGTATGCCTCTCCTGGCTCGGGCTTGATCTTCTTCGGAAGCTTCTCCTGTATCGGCCCGTCCGGTATCTGGTCGAGACACTGTTCTATGATGTGGATGCTCTCCAGGATCTCCTCCAGGCGGACCTCAACCCTGGCCTCAGCATCTCCTGCTTTCCTTGTAACGACCTTGAAGTCCAGATCCGGGTAGACCAGAATCGGATCCTCTCTGCGCATATCATACGGCGTATCTGATGCCCTCAGCGGCGGTCCGGAGACGCCAAGCCTGCGCGCATCTCCAGGCGAGAGAACGCCTATCCCGCGCATCCTTCTGGTGTATATCGGATCGCTGTGGAGCAGATCCATGTACTCCTCTGTCCTCTCCCTCATCCTCTTCAGTATCGGGCGGGCCTTATCTGCAAATCCATCAGGCAGATCGTTTCTGACCCCTCCGAACCTCACGAATGTATGCGTGATTCTGGCGCCGGTGATGCTCTCCATTAGATACACTATGTCCTCCCTGTCTATGATCATGTACTGGAATGGGGAGTATGTCGCAGCGCCGAGCAGCGTCAGGAACTCGCCTGTTCCAAGGAGATGGCTCTGAATCCTTGATAGCTCTGCGAGTATCACCCTGATGTACTGCGCCCTTTCAGGAGGGGTGATCCCGAGAAGCCTCTCAACAGCACCGCAGTAGGCCTCGTTGTTTGTTATGGACGCGAGGTAGCACATCCTGTCCGTGTAAACAATCCCCTGCAGGTACGTCCTGTTCTCCATTATCTTCTCTATGCCCTTGTGGATATATCCCACATCCAGGAACGCCTTCTTGACCCTCTCGCCCTCGATGAGGAGATCGAGCAGGAACGGCCCGGGGACGATCGCATGCTGCGGACCCATGTGCATGATCATCTCAGAGTCGGACTTTATCTCAGCCTCCTCGCGCTCCCTGAACGTCGGATACTTCGGCCTCTCAGGAAGAACGCCCGCCTTTATCAGCTCCGTGTGGGGCATTATCTTGAACTCTGTGTAACCATCCGGACCCACCTGCTCTATCGCACGCTCGCCTGTCGTCGTATCCGGGTATCCCTTGAAGTCCTTCCTCCAGGGCCAGTATCCGACGAGCTCGTCAGGCAGCAACAGAGGATACAGCTCCGGGTGCCCCTCGAAGTTTATGCCGAACATCTCCCAGATCTCGCGCTCGTACCAGTTCGCATTCCAGTAGAGACCTGTGAGCGATCTGACGGATGGTTTGTCCCTGGGAACCTTCACCTTCATCAGGACAACAACCTGATGAGCCCCGTGGCTCGTCAGGATCTCCACGACCTCGAAGAGGTTCTCATTTATCCTGTCAACCCCGGCAGCACCGGAATAGTGATCGAAGTCCTTCTTGTCCCTCAGAAACTGTGTTATCTCGACGAGCCTCTTCGGATCGACTGTTATCCAGAGGCGGCGATCAGACTCGACCCTCGACTCAAGAACCGCTCCTGGAAAGGCCGACTGGATCGCGCTCAATACATCGCCAGCCGTAAGCAGAGACCTCCCTCCTTAGTAGCCTCTTTTATCCTTCCGCTGCTTGATCTTCTCCTGGAGCTCCACGAAGCCCTTTATGAACTGCTCCGGCCTCGGCGGGCATCCAGGGACGTACACATCGATCGGGAAGAAGTCGCTTGTGTTCTGTATTATGTTGTAGGAATCGTAGAACGGCCCTCCGGATATGGCGCACTCCCCGACAGCGATGCACCACTTGGGCTCGAGCATCTGCTCCCAGAGGTTCTTGATTGCGGGGAGATACTTCCTCGTGATGTAGCCGCTGATGATCATCACGTCGGCCTGCCTCGGGGTGGCTCTGGGAATTATCCCGAACCGATCGCAGTCATAGTGCGGGCAGCCGAAGACGAGCATCTCCACACCACAGCAGCCCATCGGCTGCATCAGGAACCAGAGGGAGTTCTTGCGGCCCCAGTTGAGCACGTTCTTTATCGGGCCCATCTGGATGATCTGGTGTATCTTCTCGGTGGTGGTGAACCAGACGTCCATCACCGGCCGGCCCCAGATCGTCCACTTCTCGATCTCCTCGTCGATGGCCACGGGTACAGGTATTACATCGCTTATACCCAACGCAACGCCTCCTTCTTTATCGCATACAGCAGTCCGACGACCAGTACCGCGATGAAAAGCACCATCTCGATCACTGCCATGTTGATGAAGCCGAAGATCACAAACCTCTTCATGAACTCAGAAGCGTAGACGTAAATCCATGGATACAAGAAAAGAACCTCGACATCGAAGATCACGAAGACGATAGCAAACAAATAATACTGAACATTAAACCGGATCTTCGGGTCGCGGACAGGTTTGAGTCCACCCTCGTACACTGACGCCTTACGCCGGTTGGGTCTCAGAGGAGAGATGATCTTGACAGCAGCTAGAGCAACGATTGGCACGATGGCACCCATCACCAGAAACAGAATAATCGGGATATAATAGTCCACTGCCAACGGTTCGCCGGTCATTGTTTTTCCTCCGTAAAAGCTAAACACCAGGCATGGTATAAAAGGTTTGTGAAATTGATTCATGCTATCGGAGAACTCGATTTCGCTGAGGTGAATGGAGAGAGCACTTACGTACGATCTGTAATATCCTGAAGTACTGATCTCATGTTCTGTGAGGTTTAAATATCTTCCAGTAGCTGTACAGAGCGGTGAGACAGATGTACAGATTTATGAGCATGTTTGCCTGTGTGATGCTGGTGCTGCTTGTTCCAGCGAGCTGTGTGGATGCCGGACTCATGGAGCTGCTTTCCTCCTATGATGATCCCCTCATGACACCCCTGGATCTGGCGTTTCTGCTCGTCACACATGGGTACAACGCAACCCCGGTAGATGGGTATGTCATTGTGGTTACAGGCAATTCCACGTACACGCTTGTGCCCAACGGAGAGCAGCCCGGCCTTGCTGACATCTCTGGTTCAAAGAGCTCGAGCTTGGTTTTTAACTGAAACAGTCTGTCTCACCAACAGCAGCTCGAGCAACCCCATGCCGGCCAGAAGGCGCTGTACTTCTTGAAGTTTCGGGAGACTGGCTCGAATCATACATATCGATGGCCTCTGCCCTCAAAAATTTCAGGTCGCATGCTGTTGATCTAAAACATCCTCATAATGAACAGATACGCCGTCAAATATGGATCGCTCTCCGAAAAGGTGACCAAAAGCATTATACGGGTTGATTTCCACCGGCTCGCTGGTGAAGTTCATTGGATCGGCTGGAGCTGGTGATAAGGAACACTGAAGAGGTTGTGACGCTCGAGGAGCTTCAGGAGATGCTTGATGCGAGGGAGCATCCGAGGGCGTATGTCGGCTACGAGACCAGTGGAAATATACATCTGGGACACATGCTCACCGCGAACAAGCTGCTTGATATGCAGAGGGCGGGGTTCGATGTCGTCGTCCTCCTGGCAGATCTTCACGCCTACCTCAACGAGAAGGGATCTCTGGAGGAGGTGAGGAGGATCGCCGATTACAACAAGGAGTGCTTCATCGCTCTGGGACTTGACCCGGAAAGAACTGAGTTCGTCTACGGAACCGAGTATCAGCTAAGACCAGAGTACGTGATAAAGGTCCTGCAGATGGCGAGGAACACAACTCTGAACCGGGCGAGGAGGAGCATGGACGAGGTATCGAGAAGCGCTGAGAATCCCATGGTCTCTCAGATGATATATCCGCTGATGCAGGCTGTGGATATAGCCGATCTTAAGATAGATGTCGCAGTGGGCGGCATGGACCAGAGAAAGATACACATGCTCGCAAGGGAGGAGCTGCCGAAGCTGGGATTCCCTGCGCCGGTGTGCATCCACACACCCCTCATCCCGGGACTGGATGGAAAGAAGATGTCGTCCTCAAAGGGAAACAACATAGCTGTAGACGAGCCTGCAGAGGAGATAGAGAGAAAGATCATGGCCGCATACTGCCCCGCAAAGGTAACAGAGAACAACCCCATCACAGAGATATTCAAGTACCACATATTTCCCAGGGTCGACTCGGTCACTGTGAGGCGACCGGCGAAGTTCGGCGGGGATGTTACATTCGAGAGCTACAGGGCGCTCGAGGAGTCGTTCGTGAGCGGCTCACTCCATCCGATGGATCTGAAGAAGGCCTGCGCTGAGCAGATGATAGAGATACTCGCCCCGGTCAGGGAGCGGGTCAGATCCCTGCGGGCTCAGACCTCCATGTAGAGCTTTATGCTGTAGATCAGAGCCGCTATCAGGATCAGCGAAGCTGCCAGCGCGCCGAGCTCTGCTGTCATAGCCACCTCACCATTTTCTCATGCCCCTGCGATCGATCCGGTCCGGCCTGAGAGGTTGGATGCGCGTCGCCTCTGCTCCTGCACTCTTCGGTACGCGCGCTGTGGTTGAGATGCCAATCTCCCCATCCGCCCATCAGATCCTCCACGCCTGCTTATACAGCATTTCTGGAACCATGCATTATATTTTTCCCTGTGAGCACGGCTGTGATCTCTATCCTCTCCAGATCGCCCCTCACCCTCATCCCCCATATCACATTCGCCTCTGGATCGATCATTCCCGTCATGCTCTCAGCTATGTGGTTCGCATCCCTCAGCGTCAGATTGGTCCCGCCTGTGATGTGGAGGAGACAGCCTCTTGCTCTCCTCATATCCAGCAGGCCCGGCGATTTTTCGAGAGCATCCCGCAGAGCGCTCTCCGGAGAGAGGCCTGTTCCGGAGATGATGCATGCCTCTCTGCCACAACGCATCACCGTCCTGAGATCCGCGAGGTCCAGATTTATTATCGATGGCTCGAGCAGCATGTTCGAGATGCACGAGACCATTTTCGCAAGACGCAGCCCGGCATCGTCCGGCTCTGTGGGGGCGTCGACGACCACCGCAGAGCCCCTGCCGCAGAACCAGTCATGGTTGGAGCGGCTGAGACTCCGGTATTCAGGTGGACCACCGCCATCCCCATCTGCAACCAGAAAAATCATGACCGCGAGATCATTCGCTTCCGCGATCCTGGCAGCGAGGCGCGACGTGCGAATCCACTCCATACCATCAGATATCATGAAGACAACTGCTGCGCTGCCCAGAAGCTCGGGCAGCTCTCCAGAGCCCAGCATCTCCGGTGCCTGCCTCTGAATATCCGGTCTGTTGCCAATGGCAATAACGCAGGAGCTGTGATCGATGCGCATCACACCAGAGCATTTCCCGCTCCGAGCCATGCGGCGCACAAGATCAGCGCCAGAGCCGAATCCGGCCAGGACGATCCCGGGCGTGCCAGGATTGCTCATGATCTCTCACCCTTCTGCTCCCAGATCACATGAGGACTTTCATATATAGAAAGCATGCCACTCAACGCTGTGAGACTGCAGGATATTCCCGGGGTCGGGCCCCGCCTGAGGGAGCGTCTGCTCTCACATTTCGGGAGCGAGGAGATGGCCCTCAGGGCGATCGCAGATGAGGATATGGAGGACCTGAGAGCAGCGATCGGCGAGCGCCAGGCCATAGCCACAGTCAGAGCAGCCAGAGGCCTGCGATACCACGTCTCCCCAGAATCCTTCCTGGCTACCGATGAGGCTGAGAGGATATACAGAGCGGTCCTGAACAGAATGGCAGAGCATGCGAACACCGCGTATGCCAGGATGCGGATAGCCACTCTTTTCCCATCCGGATCTCCCGAGCTCATAAACGAGATGCGATCGCTCTCGCTTCGCGCCCTGGATCTCCGCAGGAGGCTCGGCGACGTGGGGGACCTCCTGCGCAGGATAAAGCCGCTCCGGAGGAGAGAGGCTCAGAGGATAAAAGGAAGGGCGATCCTCGCGAGATCCCCGGAGGAGCTCGAGAGGGTGAGATCGATGGGCTTTGACAGGCTCCTTGATGTTCATCTGGCTGAGAGCCCGGGAGAGCTGCGGGATATCGCCAGCGGCTACGATCATGTGATCGTTCTCAGCGACCCAGGAGCTTCCCTTCCCGGAGTGGAGATCGCGGAGCGGCTCGAAGCCTGGTACATCGCCCCCGAGGCTGTCCTGAGCTTCTACACCGACAACCGGGATGCTCTGGAGGCTGGCGTGGAGCTCGCGGCACTGCTCGACGGGAAGGGCATCGAGCACTTCGAGGATCTGGATGTGCTCAGGGATGCGCTCAGAAGGCTGTTCCATGACACAGATTCACCAGACATATCACGCATTGATGATATTCTCAGAAGATCACCCGAAGCGATCGATTCTGCGCTCGCCTGGGCGAACACCGAGCTCCGCCAGCGCATAGAGGCGAGCTCTGTGACCCTCGGCGGCCAGGATCTCCTCAGGGCTCTGGGGCGCGGGGATATGATCAGGGATGTGTTCGAGATGCAGATGCAGGGCATCTTCAAATCTGTGATATCTGATGCAAGGGCGAGGGTCGCCTCGGATCTCAACATGAGAGGTGGTGAGGCCATATGGCTGGAGGAGATCATACCCCAGGAGATAAAATATCCCATCGAGATCAACCACAGAGCGCTGCGCCAGCTTGAGCTTGAGCTTAGGAGGAGGCGGGAATCATATGCTCTGCGCATTAAGAGAGAGATCGCCAGATCTCTGGCGAGCATGGATGTGACCGCAGCGAATCTCATAAAAAGACTGATGCAGCTCGATTTCCTCTACGCCATCGGAAGCTTCGCTCTATCATGCGATCTCAGAATGCCTGAGCTCATCGACGCTCCGGCAATAGGATTCCGCGATGGCAGGCATCTCTTCATCCAGAATCCCGAGCCTGTGAGCTACAGCCTGGGGTCATGCGGGATCTCTGAGCATACCGAGAGGGGAGCGATACTGAGCGGGGTGAACTCCGGCGGCAAGACATCGCTCCTGGAGCTCATCGCACAGATAGCGATACTGGCACAGATGGGCCTGCCTGTTCCCGCGAGCGAGTGCAGAGTATCGATATTCGAGGAGCTTTACTTCTTTGCAAAGAGCAGCGGCACTCTCAGCGCAGGAGCGTTCGAGAGCACGATGAGAAAGCTCTCAGCAGTCGCCACCGAGAGGCGGAAGCTGGTGCTCGCGGACGAGATGGAGGCGATAACAGAGCCCGGGGCGTCTGCCAGGATAATCGCATCGATACTCGATATGATTCACGAGAACGGCTCTGTGGCCCTTTTCGTGAGCCATCTCGCAGATGAGATACGCAGATTCTCAAAGACAACTGTCAGGGTGGACGGGATAGAGGCAGAGGGTCTGGATGATAACAACAATCTCATACTCACCAGGAGCCCCAGGTACAACCATCTTGCCAGATCCACGCCGGAGCTGATACTCGACCGGCTTGTCAGGACAACAGAGGGTGAGGAGAGGATATTCTACGAGAGCCTGCTCACCAGGTTCCGCAACACTCCTCCATGAGCTGGCTTAGGGCATGTGTTTATTATCCGCACCGCTTAATCCAATTCAGAGTCCCTCCGTCGCTGTTGGCTCCAGTAGAATCGTTCGGTCGTGCCCGCGAACCCAGATCATGAGCGATGCCCCTTGAATGTGACTGGAGTATTCTACACTTCCTCTCCAGGGAAAAAATAAATATGTTGTCCTCTTCCGGTTAACATGGTGATCTGAATGGCGAGAATGCCAGAGGATGTAAAGCAGACCCTGGAGAAGCAGAAGCCTGTGCCGATAGCGACTGCCAGCAAAAACGGGGTTCCGAACGTTGTTTTCATAGGCCTCCTCAAGATACTCGATGACGAGAGGCTCCTGATCGCTGACAACTTCTTCAACAAGACCGCGGCAAACCTTCAGGAAAACCCGAAGATGTCCATTGTCTGCTACAACTCCGAGACCAAGAAGTCGTTCCAGATAAAGGGATCTGTCGAGGTTCACAGGTCGGGGCCGATCTATGAGGACATGGTCAAGTGGGTTCATGGAGTGAATCCGAAGCTGCCGGCGAAGGCTGCGGTCCTCTTCAAGGTCGAGGAGATATACAACGCGATGTGGGGACCGGGTGCGGGAGAGCGAATAGTCTGATCCGCTCACCCCCATCTGCGAGAAGACTGGCAGAGAGGGGTGATGCTCATTTATTTTCATGATCTACATCCGGCGTTTGAAGACACCGCTTTTTCCAGTCCGAAGCATCATCTCTGCTGGATTTGAACTGTAATCCCGCAATCATAAACAATAATACAATGGAAATCTCTTTATACTATAAACAGAGTAGTTTCACGATGGGTGATTAATTGAGCGGCAAGACCGATCATTTAAGAGAGCTCGTCCTGAAGATCGCCCCCACGACCAAAGTCGTCGAGAAGCCTGCAAAAAAGCATGGTACGTTAAGAAGCACTTCTGAGATCGAGCAGGCCCTTCTTGGCGTCGTCTCTGAGATGATTGAGGCATATAACATACAGACAAAGCTCACACCAAAACAGCTCGCGACTGTTGTAAGACTGTTTTACAAAGGTCTCAGCGATACTGAGATCGCAGAGCAGCTGGGAGACCGCGCGCTCAACAAGACTGTGAGCCGGGCCCGGATAAAGCTCCACCTCTTCCGCGATTCAGACCTCAAGCCGCCCTTCGACAGGGAGCTCTTCATAAAGCTCTGGGAGGAGGGGAAGTCTGTGAAGGAGATGAGCGAGATCCTTCACGTGGCTCCATCCACCGTGAGCGAGTACAAGAACATATTCGAGAGCCAGAGGGCTTCTGAGAGAGACGGATACCTCAAGAGGTTCGAGGAGATACTTTCAGATCAGGACGTCTCTGAAAGGATGGTCTCCCACATATCCAAAGACGGCCTCCAGGACACGATGGACACAGACTACGAGGTGGCGGAGGCGTAACCTCGATCAATTTCTCACAGCGCTTGCACGGATCCTCCATCCTGCGCAGTGTTGATGCCCTCTTTATCGGCTGTGACCCCGGGGCATACATGCTGAGTGGAACGGCAAGAGCGATGAAGGGGGGCGGTGTCCTGGAACAGAGGAGATCCGGTTTCGGCGTTAACCGGCATCTCAGATGGCCAAATGCTTTGACCTAAGCGATCTGAATAAAGACCATCATGAGATCGTGGTCTTGAATAAGCAGGGGCTGTCAGGAATCGGTGCTCTGTCATAATATTGCTGGATCCGCAAGCTCGGGTGTGTCTGAATTCAATGAGACCGCCATGATGATGGGGAGCGTCAAGACCTCGGAACCCCGCCGTCGCCAGTCACTGGGAAAAGTTTATATACTAGTTCCGGCTCCTTACTAACAAAAAGTTAGTAAAACAAGGTTAACAAGAATCGCGCAGGGGTACAAACAGGATAAAATTTTGTACCTTGCTGTGATACTCTGTATGGAGGTACTGATATGACAGAGGAGGTAGTTCTGAAGGTCGGGGAGGCGCGAGCTTCCGATGTTGGAAGAGGAATCGCACGCGTGGATCCTGCCGTTATAAAGGAGAAGGGGTGGCAGGCCGGGGACGTCATAAGCATCAGAGGGAAGAAGCAGACCGCTGCACTTCTCTGGCCCGGCTATCCAGAGGATACCGGAACAGGCATAATCAGAATGGACGGCACGCTCAGGAGAAATGCTGGGGTTACCATAGATGAGAGGGTCCCTGTCAGGATCATCCAGGCAGCTCAGGCTGAGACCGTGGTCTTCGCCCCCACCGTCCCGCTCCGCATAACAGGCGGGGAGGAGTACCTGAGGAGGTACATGGAGGGCAGGGTGATCTCGAGAGGAGATGTCATAGAGCTCAACGTCATGGGGCGCAAGATCGATCTCGTCGCTGTGAGGGTCACGCCCCCGAGAGACGCTGTTGTGATAGGAGACCGCACCAGGATAGAGCTCAGCGAGAAGCCGGCGAAGGAGGAGAAGATGATACAGCGCGTGACCTACGAGGACATCGGCGGTCTGAGCGCTGAGATCAAGAAGGTCAGGGAGATGATAGAGCTCCCGATGAAGCATCCCGAACTCTTCGAGCGGCTTGGAGTCGAGGCTCCGAAGGGTGTGCTTCTGCACGGGCCGCCAGGCACCGGCAAGACACTGCTGGCAAGGGCTCTTGCATCCGAGACCAACGCTCACTTCGAGACCCTGAGCGGTCCTGAGATAATGTCCAAGTACTACGGCGAGTCGGAGGAGCGTCTCAGGCAGCTCTTCAAGACCGCAGAGGAGAACGCGCCCAGCATAATTCTCATAGACGAGATCGACTCGATCGCACCCAAGAGAGAGGAGGTCACAGGCGAGGTTGAGAGGAGAGTCGTCGCCCAGCTCCTCGCGCTCATGGACGGCCTGGAGTCGCGCGGCAAGGTCGTGATAATCGGAGCCACGAACAGGCCGGATGCCCTCGATCCCGCGCTCCGCAGGCCGGGCAGGTTCGACAGGGAGATCGAGATCGGGGTGCCGAACAGAGATGCAAGACTGGAGATCCTCCAGATACACACAAGAGGCATGCCTCTGAGCTCTGATGTGGATCTGGGAAAGCTTGCTGACATAACCCACGGCTTCGTTGGAGCGGATCTTGCTGCACTCGCAAGAGAGGCCGGCATGCGTGCTCTGAGGCGTGTGCTTCCGGAGCTGGATCTCGAGGTCGAATCCATACCCGCTGAGATCCTTAACAAGATCGAGGTGACAATGGCAGACTTCATGGACGCCCTGAGGGATCTCGAGCCATCAGCGATGCGTGAGGTCCTGGTGGAATCGCCAAACGTCCACTGGAGCGATATTGGCGGTCTCAAGCAGGCAAAGCAGGAGCTCATGGAGGCTGTGGAGTGGCCTCTCACATACCCGAAGATCTTCGAGCACATGAAGGCCAGTCCGCCAAAGGGGATACTCCTCTACGGACCGCCGGGCACTGGCAAGACTCTGCTCGCAAAGGCTGTGGCGACTGAGAGCCAGGCGAACTTCATAAGCGTAAAGGGCCCGGAGTTCCTGAGCAAGTGGGTCGGAGAGTCGGAGCGCGCTGTCAGGGAGACGTTCAGGAAGGCCAAGCAGGCCGCACCTGCGGTGGTGTTCTTTGATGAGATAGATGCCATCGCCCCCATGAGGAGCTCAGGAGCTGCAGACTCGCATGTTACAGAGAGGGTGATAAGCCAGATACTCTCTGAGATGGACGGGCTGGAGCCGCTGCACAACGTGATAGTAATAGCTGCGACGAACAGGCCTGACATAATCGATCCCGCGCTTCTCAGGCCCGGAAGGTTTGACAGGATGATAGAGATCGGCCCGCCTGATGAGGAGGCGAGGCTGGAGATACTGAGGATACACACAGCAAACAGGCCTCTCGCTGAGGATGTTGATCTCGCTGAGATAGCAAAGCGCACCGAGAACTACAGCGGCGCGGATCTTGCAGCGGTGTGCAGTGAGGCTGTGATGCTCGCGATCAGGGAGTACGTCCTCGCCGGCAAGCCACAGGATGAGGAGTCGCTGAAGAGCCTCAGGGTGGAGCGCAGGCACTTCGAGGAGGCGCTGAAGAAGGTCAGGCCGAGCCTGAAGGATGTGCGAACACATTACACGCTCCCGAGATGAACGCTCTCGATCACGATGATGCCCGTCCCGTCGCCCGTCCGCTGTGAGGACGGGCTTCTGTTTTTATTGCGCATTTCGGCACGTTTCGACGTATTCGAAGATGCTGCAGCTCATATGCAAGTGAGTCTCAGAGCCTCCACCTGAAACTGAAGCGCTGCATTTAATTTCTGGCTCGCATTCTATGGGCGATCATGAGCAAGATTGGAAAATCGATAAGGCTTGAGCGCATAATAGATAGAAAGACGAAGAAGACCGTCATAGTCCCGATGGACCATGGACTCACAGTCGGCCCCATACCGGGTCTCATCGATCTCGCAGCTGCGGTGGATAAGGTCGCGGAGGGTGGCGCAAATGCTGTCCTCGGGCACATGGGTTTACCGCTGTACGGCCACAGGGGCTACGGGAAGGATGTCGGGCTCATAATCCATCTATCAGCCTCGACATCGCTTGGCCCGGATGCGAATCACAAGGTGCTCGTGACCAGGGTTGAGGATGCGATAAGGGTTGGAGCAGATGGGGTCAGCATTCATGTGAATGTGGGCGCCGAGGACGAGGCAGAGATGCTGCGCGATCTTGGCATGGTCGCGAGGAGATGTGATCTCTGGGGCATGCCGCTTCTCGCCATGATGTATCCGCGTGGCGCGAAGGTCAGGTCCGAGCACAGCGTCGAGTACGTGAAGCATGCGGCCAGGGTCGGGGCTGAGCTGGGCGTGGATATAGTCAAGACAAACTACACGGGCTCTCCTGATACGTTCAGGGAGGTCGTAAGAGGATGCCCGGCCCCGGTGGTCATAGCAGGCGGCCCGAAGATGGATACCGAGGCAGATCTCCTCCAGATGGTGTACGATGCGATGCAGGCTGGCGCTGCCGGCATCTCCATAGGGAGAAACATCTTCCAGGCAGACGATCCAACCCTGCTCACCAGGAAGCTCTCCAAGATCGTGCATGAGGGCTACACTCCAGAGGAGGCCGCGAGGCTGAAGCTCTGATACCGCCATGTTTTTGGTTTGCATGCTCGATCGGCTGAAAGAGTGAGAGCGATGATTCATGACGGATTATGAGAGGTAAACACCTTTGGATCGGCATGAACAAGGTTTTTGCCTGACCCGCAGATGGATGTGTGGCGTTTCCGCTTGAGATCGACCCTGCAACGAAGCTCATCTGAATAAAAACCAGGATTGGAGTGAGGATCCCGGGCGTTGCACACCCGGGAAAATAAGCGCCCGGACCGGGATTCGAACCCGGGTCGAAGCCTCGACAGGGCTTCATGATAGGCCACTACACCATCCGGACATTTCTCAAGTCCCGCCTCCCAGATTCGAACCGGGGACATCGCGGTGACTGCGCGCAGCACCATGAAGGTGCGGTACATACTACAGCCGCGCACTCTACCAGGCTGAGTTAAGGCGGGCCTCGCTATTGGTCGACGTGCTTATACTTAAGCTCTTCGATAAGTGTTTGCCTCATGATCCACGAGACGGGCTGCGTGATCGCACACCGAATCAAGACCGCATGGCCTCGCAGGATTCGTGATCATGTACTTGCTGAGCGAAGGTTGTGCACTCAGATCACTGAACCAGGCAGCATTGACATCACAGGATTTGTGATCTGCTGTGACAGTGCATACAGATTCCGGAATTACAATTCAGTGATTTGACTACACACCACCGAGTGTGCTCGTGGGCATTTCCAAAAAGCTATTTAATACCCTCTGGGGAGATTGTGCACCCCATGGGACACGTGCTCTTCAGCCCGCTGAACTGGGGCCTTGGACATGCATCTCGCGATATTCCGATAATCAGAGAACTTCTTGCGCGTGGACATGATGTGACTGTGGCATCGAGCGGAAATGCGCTGGAGCTTCTGCGAAAGGAGTTTCCTGAGTGCAGGTTTATAGTATTCGAGGACTACCCTGTGCCATACAGCTCGACAAGATTCTTCCTCCCCAAGTTCACCGCATACCTCCCCATAATGATGAAGGCTCTGGCAGACGAGCGCAGAAACCTGGCGAGGATTCTATCGAGAGACAGGTACGACCTGATCATAAGCGACAACCGCATGGGCGTTTACTCAAAAGACATACCGTCATTCTTCATAACCCATCAGCTCAGGTTCAGTGTTCCCTTCTTCCTGTGGCCTGTGGAGCTTGCAACGCTCTATGTCAACGGATACTTTCACAAGAAGTTCACAGGCATCATAGTCCCGGATAATCCGCCGGGACCGAACGCCATCAGCGGAAAGCTCTCACGCTCCAGCTTCAGGGTCACAAACATCAGAACTTTCTACTCAGGCATCCTATGCAGCACAAAAAAGATGGATGTGCGAGAGGATCTGGACTTTCTCGTTATAATTTCTGGCCCCGAGCCGCAGCGTACGAAGCTCGAGGAGATCATGCTCTCCCGCATAACCGAGCTTCCGGGGGAGAAGGTCGTGCTCCTCGGAAGCCCGAGAAAAAACAGCTTCAGACAGCTGGACGAGAGCACGCGCGTCTACTCATATGTTCCCACCGAGCTGAAGGTAGAGTTCATGAACCGGGCGAGGTTCGTGATAAGCAGGTCCGGCTACACAACAATGATGGAGATCGCGGAGCTCGGAAAGAAGCACGGCCTTTTCATACCGACACCCGGACAGACAGAGCAGGAGTACCTGTCGAGGTTCTACAGAAAGATGGGATGGTTCCTCTCCAGGAGCCAGTACAGGCTCGATCTTAAGAGAGACGTGGAGAGGGCCATGGAATACACCGGGTTCCCGGAGATGCCGAAGACAGAGGAGAACGTGAGGAACCTCTACGAGAACCTCCTGGCCCAGTATCTGGAATAGACCTCAGATAGGATGGCGCTTGCTAATTGGAAAAGAGATGCCATGCCGTACTGCTGAGAGACCCTCCGAGCGCGGACACTCCATGCCGCGCCGGACACGAAAACACGAAATCGATGGTGATCTGATGCCTGAGGTGGAGGGCTGACATGAGATCGATGAAGGCCATGCTGCTCGAGAGACCCGGAGAACCTCTGGTGATGAAAAAGGTTGAGGTGCCCGCTCCTGGCGAGCGGGAGGTCCTGATCAGGGTGAGCGCATGCGGCGTCTGCCGCACCGATCTCCACATAATAGATGGTGAGCTCGCCGGAGCGAAGCTTCCCCTCATACCCGGTCATGAGATCGTGGGGAGGGTCGTGGCGGAAGGGGGGAATGCAGGGCGCTTCCGCACCGGCGAGAGGATCGGAGTCCCGTGGCTCGGATATACAGACGGCTCATGCAGGTACTGCATGCGCGGGGAGGAGAACCTGTGCGATAACGCGCGGTTCACCGGATACACAATCGATGGGGGATATGCTGAGTATACTGTTGCAGACGAGCGCTACTGCCTCCCGATCCCTGAGAGGTACGATGATCTGAGAGCAGCGCCTCTGCTCTGCGCCGGATTGATCGGATACAGATCATACAGGCTTGCGCTCTCAAAGCCCGGTGTGAAGCGGCTGGGCATATACGGATTTGGCGCTGCCGCTCACATAATCGCGCAGGTCGCCCTCTTCGAGGGCATAGATGTTTACGCGTTCACAAGGCCAGGAGATCTGGAGGCGCAGGAGTTCGCCCTCTCGCTCGGTGCTGCATGGGCTGGGGGATCAGATGAGATGCCGCCGGAGGAGCTTGACGCGGCGATAATATTCGCTCCTGTCGGCTCCCTGGTTCCCGCTGCACTCAGGGCCACATCCAAGGGTGGGACTGTCGTATGCGGCGGGATACACATGTCTGACATACCCTCCTTCCCGTACAGCATCCTCTGGGAGGAGCGGAGCATCAGGTCGGTCGCAAACCTCACGCGAAGGGATGGGGAGGAGTTCATGTCACTCGCCAGGAATCTCCACATCAGAACAGAGGTCCAGGAGTTCAGGCTCGATGAGGCGAATGATGCTCTGGGCCTGCTGAGGGCAGGCCGGCTGCGAGGGGCTGCTGTCCTGAAGATCTGATGCAGATGCGCCCAGACAGCATGAGAGCTGGCGATTTTGTACCTCAGGCAAATTTAAATACACGATGCTCTAAAGACAGAATGACGATTCTGATCGGGTGAGGGGGAGAGGGAGACCAAAAATTTTGGTAGTTAACCCCTTGATTTCCAGTGGAGATTTTAATGGAAATCTGCAGCGATGAAGAATATTACTACGAATTTATTTTTCATATGACTGGCAATACTTAAATATTATTTATATTTTTAAATTCATATCTGTGTTCCGGAGCAGGAGCATTGCGCCACTGGGTGCTGATTTCTAATCGAACCCAACGATGCCAGACAGCAGCTCCGTTAACCGAATCAGAGAAAGCTCCAGAAGATGTGCAGCACATGAAAATGTTTTCGCTCTTATGCGTTTGGCAACCTGGAAGCTGCGCCGGGGTGGCTGCTGCAAGAACTCACTCTCTTATCCATGTGTTAGCCCATAGAAGCACTCGGCCTGCCATGCATTCCTGGTGAACGAATAAGGCGTTCAGCAACCATATTGCACGAGCCGCAAGTTGTCAAACACGTAAGAGCAAGCACCCATTCAGCCGCCATGAATGCAGGCAGGACCAGTGCCTTTTTGGGCAGGTCATCAGATGGATGAGAGATTGGTCTGCATACGATCTTTTTTCGTACCAGTCAGCTGCCTGCCGCCGGGGATGTTGACATGCGGCACGCAACGAATATATCCGGAGGCCACATAGATCACTCACATTGTGAATGTGTTCGATCAGCTGAACCCCACGATCAGGGAGAACCTCCAGCGCATGGGCTTTTCCGAGCCGACTCTGCCGCAGAGGATGGCGATCCCCGAGATCATGGCGGGAAACAACGTTCTTCTCATAGCACCAACAGGATCCGGAAAGACAGAGGCAGCGGTCCTTCCGGTTCTTCACAGGATCATGGATATCGACGGGCCTGGGATCAAGGCCCTCTACATAACCCCGCTGCGTGCCCTCAACAGGGACATGCTGAGACGCCTGGAGGAATGGAGCGGTGCGCTGGGAGTGAAGATCGCGGTAAGGCATGGGGACACGACGAAGGGAGAACGCGCCAGCCAGAGCAGATCGCCTCCAGACCTCATGATAACAACCCCCGAGACGCTCCAGGTCATGCTGACCGGAAAGAGGCTCAGATCGAACCTGAAGAGCGTCAGGGTGGTGATCGTGGATGAGATCCACGAGCTGGCATCATCCAAGAGAGGCTCGCAGCTTGCTGTCCTCCTCGAGCGGCTCGTGGAGGTCGCGGGTGAGATCCAAAGGATAGGGCTATCAGCCACGGTCGGCTCTCCGGATGAGGTCGCAGGGCTGCTCACCGGCATCTCCAGGGAGTGCAGAATCCTCAGGGCGGATGTGGAGAGGTTCGTGGATTTCAGGGTCGTGGCGCCACGTCCGGGGCGGGGCGATCACGCGCTCGCAGGCCAGCTGGGATGCGAGCCGCCGCTTGCAGCGCACATATCGTGCATAAGGGATATTGTGAGATCGAAAAAGAGTTTGATCTTCGTCAACACCCGACAGGCTGCAGAGGTTCTCGGATACAGGCTGAAGGTGCTCGGAGAGCCGATCGGAGTCCACCACGGGAGCTTATCGAGAGAGACAAGAATGGAGGCTGAGGAGGCCTTCAAGCGCGGGGATCTTCGCGGCCTGATATGCACATCCTCCATGGAGCTTGGCATCGACATCGGTGATGTGGAGCACGTGATCCAGTACAGCTCGCCCAGGGACGTCTCAAGGCTCATCCAGCGGGTTGGCAGATCGGGCCACGGCATCGGCAGGGTTTCCTCAGGCACCATCCTGGCGACATGCCCTGACGACATCGCCGAGGCATGCGCCATCGCCAGGAGGGCATCAGCTGGCGAGCTTGAAGAGGTGAGGATACACGAGAAGCCCCTGGATGTCCTGGCGAACCAGCTGGTCGGCCTCTCCCTTGACTTCGGGGAGATAGGGATCGAGAGGGCATTTCAGATAATCAGAAGATCGTATCCCTTCAGAGATCTGAGCATGGATGAGCTGCTCAGCGTGCTTGATGTACTTAAGGGGAACAGGCTCTGCACCGTCGAAGATGGAATCATGAAAAGAAGGCGCAGGGGCTGGGAGTACTACTTCGAGAACCTCTCGATGATACCTGATGAGAAGCGCTACAGCGTCTACGACATGGTCTCAAGGCGAGAGATCGGCACGCTCGATGAGGCTTTTGTTGTGAGCTTCGCCAGTCCGGGAGCGACGTTCGTCACCCGCGGGGAGATATGGGAGATCGTCGAGATAGAGGATGATACCGTGAGGGTCGTGCCGATCCAGAGGAGCGGGGAGATCCCGAGCTGGAGCGGGGAGGAGATTCCCGTGCCGTATGGTGTGGCGCAGGAGGTCGGGGAGATCAGATCGCATCTGGCAGGAGAGCTCCAGGAACACAGCGAGGAGGATGCGATCCGATGGCTCATGTCGCGCTATCCTGTGGACAGGGAGGCTGCAGAACAGCTCGTCGATCAGATAAAGCATCAGATGCGTGCAGGCTGCGCTGTGCCTGATCACAGGACCGTGACGATCGAGTCCGATGGCTCGTTTGTGGTGATCAACGCGTGCATCGGCCACAGGGCGAATGATGCGCTCGGAAGGGCCATAACCGCGATACTCTCGACACGCTTCGGATCGAGCGTCGCCATGGAGATAGATCCGTACAGGATACAGCTGACGCTGCCGAAGAGGATGCTGGCAGAGGAGTTACTGAGCATTCTCAGCGATCTCAGCTCCGCTCAACTGAAGGTGATCCTGGAGCTGAGCCTGAAGAACACCTCTCTCTTCAGATGGAAGATGGTGCATGTGGCGAGGAAGTTCGGCTCGCTCTCGAGGGACATAGACTACGAGAGGGTATCTCTTGTCAGGGTGCTGGGGGTCTTCGAGAACACGCCGATGTACAGAGAGGCGATACGTGAGATATACCAGGAGCGCCTGGATGTCGATACAGCGGGAGAGATCCTGGATCGCATGAAATCAGGGGATATCCATGTGGTAACAGGCGATCTGAGCCCGATAGGATCCTCCGGGAGGGGCGGAGGCCATGACCTGATCGCTCCTGAGCATGCAGATGCAGCTGTTATAGAGCTCCTCAAGAACAGGATACTTCATGACAGGGTGCTTCTCTTCTGCGTCAGCTGCAAGAGATGGAGATCGCTGAGAGAGGTTGAGAGGGTTCCGGACCGGCCAGAATGCCCGCTCTGCGGCTCAAGAATGATAGCGGCTCTGAAGCCCTGGGAGGATGAGGAGATAAAGATCGTAAGGATGCCGGAGGAGAAGAAGAGCGCTGAGGAGAAGAAGCGCACAAAGAGGGTTTACAGGAGCGCGAACCTTGTTCTGAGCTACGGGAAGACGGCTGCCATCGCCCTCGCAAGCAGGGGCCTCGGCCCTGAGACGGCTGCCAGGGTCATAAAGAAAATGCACTCTGATGAGCTTGAGTTCTATAGGGACATACTCAGGGCCGAGAGGGAGTATGCCCGGACGAAGAGGTTCTGGGGAGATTGAGGCCATTCCGCTGATCAGCTTCGCCTCAAACTGCATCCGCTCTTATGTGCGTAGCAACTTGTAGAGCATGGTGGTCGCTGAAAGCGCACCTCGAACGCACAGCATAACCCCTGCTCCTTCGGGCGGCAGTGTGTCGAACTCGCTGCAAATTCAAAACTGATCGGTATGCTTCGCGCCAGCATGAGGTCAATTTACAGCAATTTCGGCACGCCACCCTTCGGGCAGGTCATCAAATGGAGAAGAGCGACTATCAATGTGCTCTGAGTTCCAACCCTCAGGAAGGCTCTCCATCTCAACCGGCTGCCGCAGTGGCGCGCCTGTCGGGAATGCGCGTCACGTACGGTCTCTGCGAGATGTAAAGCCACAGAGTCGCAGAGATCATCCCGATGAGCACGTACAGCATCCCGAGAACAGGGATCATGTTACCCCGGTTCATGGATATCAGGGACATGCCGATGCTTCCTGCTATTATCCCGACGCAACTCATCAGAGCAGCGGCGGATCCTGTATCCTCCCTCTGCTGCTCGAGCATCAGGTTGGTCCCTGGCGTGCGAACAGCCCCTGCGGCGATTGTTGCTGGCAGGAGCGAAACTGCAAATATCCAGGGGCTCCGGGTTCCCACAATTAGAATAAGCATCCCGCTCAGGATCATCACACCAAAGCATATCATCACAAACGATCTGCGAGACATCCTTTTTGAGAGCTTCAGGTAGATTGTCGGAGCGGAGATCATCCCGATGGCGTTGAACGCGAAGAAGTAGCTGTAGGCAAGCTCGCTCAGCTCGAAGCCTCTGATGTATATGTACGATGACGATGCGATGAATGCCATCGCTGAGATGCTTGGCAGAGAGAAGAGGGCCAGGAGCGATGCGAACGCCGGGTTCCTGGCAACCACATACAGCCTTCCCAGCGCATGAACCAGCGAGCCGCTGTGGCGATCGCGCAGCGTCTCCTGTAGAGCAATGCTTCCCGCAAGTGCCAGTAGCCCTATGAACGCCAGCGCTCCAAAAAGACCACGCCATGAGGTGAATCTGAGCAGGATGGCACCGATAACAGGCGCTGAGACCGGAGATATCAGGACCATGGTCTGTACCACTGCCAGGATGGGCTCCCTCCTGCTGACATCGTACACATCCTTTATCATGGCCGTGGCCACGGCAAACCCGCTGCTGCCACCGATGGCCTCCAGAATGCGAAATGCTATCAGCTGGTATATGTCCGTGGATAACGCGCAGCCAAGGCTGGCCGCTGAATAGATGGAGAGACCTATCAGAAGCATCGGCCTGCGGCCATACCTGTCGCTGAGCGGCCCCCAGAGAAGAGTGCCAGCTCCGAATGAGAGGAAGAACATGACCAGTGTGAGGTTCGCCAGGTCTGAAGATACGCCAAAGTAATCTGCCATTCCAGGAAGCGCGGGGAGATACAGATCTGTCGATAGGGGGACGAAGGCGCTCAGCAGCGATATGAGCGCGATGAGCCCCCTGTCCCCGAGATACCTCTGTTTGGTCTTTATTCCTGCAGATGAGATGTTCATGCTCGATCTCTGGTTTTGTGGCTGTGCCATGGACAACGGACGCAGATGTGACTTCCTCCCCGCCCATAAAGTGGCAGGGCTTACTGCTTCATCTCCTCCCCTGAAGGGGGTCTTCTGCCGGTTTCCTGTAATCCGTCAGCTCTGGGATATCCCCAGGAGCACCTCATGTGATATATCAGTTGCTCTCCCCGGTATTCTTCATGTACTCCCTCAGCACCACTGTGGCATAGGACCCTGGCGGCAGGGAGAACTGAATGCAGGCGCTCTCCTCTCCGAGAGCAAACAGCGGATCAACCTGCAAAAGAGCTGGCCTTCTTGCGCCGCGCGAGCCCAGATCCGGGCAGGCATCCACTGAGAAGTTCTCCCTGGATATCCCCTCAGATTCCAGGATGCTGCGCTCGATCTCGCCCTGCTCTCCATCAGCGAGCTCCGACTCGTATCCGATAAGGGGGAGGGTGACAAACGCGCGCCCTCTCTCGAACAGCCTCCTCACGGCCTCGATATTCTCAGATGTCACCTTCTCTGTTCTGCTCACATCCGGCATCCCGTCCCTGGAGAAGCAGACGATATCCCCCTCCACCGGCTCGAATGTGAGACATCTCCGCAGGCGCATGCTGAGCAGTCTGTTAAACAGATACGACTGGTATGCGTGAACGAACATTCTCCTCAGGTTCTCGGGGAGGACCATCAAGGCGCCTGCATGATCCCCGGGGCTGGAGACCAGATGGTTCAGCATCGCCAGCTCGTATGTGAGATGTCTCGGGTATCTCCTGAGCGCGGATCTCACATCCCCTGACCCCCAGAGCTCCTCGCGCGCTGCTCTTGTCTCCTCGGGCTCATCGGGAAACGGCATCGCGAGATATGTGAAGACCGCACGCTCCAGATCCCCTCTTACGATGGCCTCGCCGACAAGATGTGTCACAGGCCTGGTCTCGCCGAACCTCTGCACACCGAAGTAGTTCGGAACGCCTCCCATCTCTGAAATCTCAGAGGTTATGCTCTCCATGCGCTCCCTCGCTGAATCTGCATCGACTCCAAGGTTTCTTATCACGATCCTGAAGCGGTTGCCCCTCAGATCTCCAAGACCAAGAGGCCTGTTTGTCCTTCCAAGAACAGAGACCCTGAGATCCGGGATTCTCAGATCCCTCAGGGCCTCCTCATCGAGGTTCATGATCGCCATTCTCTGCCTGGTGACCGCCCTCCTGTCCTTGGTGCCTGCGAAGCTGATCCTCCTCTGGCTTATCCTAAGAGCCCTCGAGATCTCCCTTATCAGCTTGTGCGTATCCCAGTCCCGCTTCTCAACCTCTATGACAAGATACCTTCCGCCCTCGTAACGATCATCATCGAAGATCTCCTCGACGATGAAATCCTCGGGGCTCTGGCGTATGACCCCGCCGATGCCTGGAGTTCTGGTGACGTATATCTCCATGCCTAAAGCTTTATCACGCTCAGGCGCTGGAAGGAGTCCCTGCATCCTATCCTCCATCCCCGAAGACCCGGCTGAATCTGTCCATCGATCCCGGCGGTCCAAGGAGCGCCAGCACATCCCCAGGCAGGATCTCGGTCTCCCCTGAAAGGGCCAGTATCGCATCGCCTGTCCGATCGATCGCCACAGCCGTGCAGCCGAAGCGCTCTATGAGCGCCAAATCTTTCAGAGTCCGGTGCGCCATGGCAGATCTCCTCCGAACCTCATACCTCCTGAGCTCCAGGCCCTCGTAGAGTATCGTCAGATCCTCGCTCGCCGGGATGACCATGGTGAAAAGCATCTTGCTAGCAACCAGCGGCACAGATGCCACATAGTTTGCTCCAGCCCTGTAAAGCTTCTCTGTGGAGAGGAGATGGTTTGCTCTGGCTATTATGAAGGCATCCGGGTTCAGGTTCCTCGCGACGAGTGTCGCGTATATCGCATCATGATCGTTGTTTAGCATGATCATTATGCATGATGCGTCCTTTATGCCAGCCCTGATGAGCACATCCTCTGAGTAGCCATCGCCCATGACATGCTCGAACCGGTCTGTGGTCAGATCCCGCCTGTCCACAACCACAGGTATGATCCCGTGCTCGCACAGGACCCGGACCAGCCTCTGCCCCACGTCACCGTACCCTATGACGAGAAACCTCCTACTCTTATCATCTCCAGCGCCCAGCAGCCTAAGGCGCATGAGCTGCTCCGAATCCCCAACCGCAAGGATGACTGTACCGCTGGACAGAATATCATCCCATGATGGTCTGGGCGTGAACTCGCCCCTCTTCCAGATCCCGACGACAGAAGCCCCAGTCTGGACCAGTAGAGGATCTGATATGGCTCTTCCAGCAAGAGGGCTGCCGGGAAAGACAGGCACCTCAGCCAGGCTCAGCGTGCCGAAGAGCTGGACCGCCCCGGGAAACACGCACTCACCGCAGGATGGGGTTGATATCTGCGCTACGAACGTTCCCAGCATCGTCTTGGGCGAGAGAACCCTGGAGGCACCGGCATAGCTCAGAAACCTGGAGTGCCTCAGATCCTCGACCATCACGATTATCTCGACCCCTGATATCTCCCTGATCGTCAGAACTATGTCCGCATTGACCTCATCTGTGTAGTTCACCATGACCATCCTGGCCATAGATATGTTTGCGTTTCTCAAAACCTGCACGTCCGAGGGGTCCCCCAGACGGTCGTGTATTTTTTAAAGATTCCCCTCGCCACAGACTCCCTGCTCTCAACTATCGCAAACCTGATCCCCATCTCATCAAGTCTCTCGGCCAGCCTTTCGACCATCGGGCCGTAGCCGCAGATCAAAATGTGATCGCTCATCCACTCCGGCACCCTTTCAGGAAGCTCTCGTCCAAGATGCTCAAACCAGGGCGTCACCAGCCCCGGAAGAACGAAAGCGAACACCATGACTATGCCGGTCAGACTCACGACGATGCTGAAGAGGTACCCCACAGGGCTCCTGAAGACGATGTCTCCGTAGCCTACAGTCGTCATGGTCATTATGACCCAGTAGACCGCGTTTACCGGATTTGCAAGCTCCGGCCTGCCCTCATGCCTCATGAGGATCATGTAGATGGCGCTGTATGCGGTCACCACCACGATTGTGAAGAGCACAGCTCTGACAGCGCCTCTGGAGTCCACGCTCTCAGACATTCAGGAGATCCTTCAGAGCCCAAGCCTTATGTGCTTTATCTCCATGTACTCCTCAAGGCCCCTGTGAGAGAGCTCCCTGCCGATGCCGCTCTGCTTCCAGCCGCCGAAGGGGGCCTGGAGATCTATAACGCTTCCGATATTCACACCAACGCTTCCCGCCTCGATCCTCTCTGCTGTGCGAACCGCCCTCCTAAGGCTGTTTGTATAAACGTAAGCTGCAAGGCCGTATTCTGTATCGTTCGCGAGCCTGACAGCCTCCTCCTCACCGCTGAACCGCATGATCGGAGCGACAGGCCCGAACGTCTCCTCTCTCATGATACGCATGGTGTGATCGACGTCTGTAAGCACCGTGGGCAGGAAGTAGTAACCTCTGGTGAAGCCCTCTGGCTCGCGTCCGCCGCAGAGGATCCTGGCGCCCTTCCGGAGCGCATCCTCTATGTGCTCCCTGGTCTTTCTCCGCTGTCTCTCACTCACCACTGGCCCCAGATCCACTTCCGGATCGAGCGGGTCTCCGATTCTGAGATCGAGCGTTCGCCGGATCACCTTCTCTGTGAAATCCTCCGCGATCGCATCATCCACATAAACCCGGTTCACGGATATGCAGACCTGGCCCATGTTCCCGAAGGCTCTTCTCACGCATGCGCCTGCTGCTGCATCGATATCTGCATCATCGAAGACGATCATGGGCGCATGCCCGCCTAGCTCGAGAGATACCCTCTTGAGATGCCTGGCCGCAGCCTCCATGATCCATCTCCCTGTTGAGGTCTCTCCTGTGAATGAGATCTTTCTCGATATCGGATTCGTCACAAGCTCGGCGCCGACTGTGTCCCCGGATCCGTGGACGATGTTCAGCACACCTGGCGGAAGTCCTGCATCGTTGATGGCCATTATGAACTCGGTGGCAGCGACTGGCGCCAGGCTCGAGGGCTTCGCCACAGCTGTGCATCCTGCAGCGAGCGCCGGGCCGGCCTTCCAGGCGAGCAGCTCCACGGGATAGTTCCAGGGTGTTATGAGGGACACAACACCGATGGGCTGTTTTGTCACTATGCTCCTGGTATCGCCTGTGGCGATCCAGTCTCCGGTGTTTCTCAGCCCCTCCTCCGCGAAGTAATCGAGGGAGTCAGCCGCGGACAGAACCTCCCTCCTGGAGTCCCTGATCGGCTTCCCCATCTCCATTGTGAGTAGCTCTGCGATGTGATCTGCCCTCTGCCTCACAATCTCAGCTGCATCATGCAGCAGGTTGCACCTTATTTTCGGGGATGAGGATGACCATTCTGGAAATGCACGCCGTGCAGCCTCAAGCGCTCTGACAGCGTCGCTGACGTCCCCGATCACAACCTCTGCCACAGGCTCCTGGTTCGCAGGATTATGGATGATCTCAGATCTGCCGGAAGCACCCTCAACCTGCTCCCCGTTTATCAGCATCATCGAACGGTACATGAGAGGATGTCAGGAAGATGGTATAGAAATTACTTGGGCCCAAGTACATCGGGTTGAGGCGCAATTTTCTTTTGCGACCCATGGTCAGTGAGGCATGATGTCCGGTGATCAGATACAGTAATCACGATCCCCCTACATTCAAGGTACTGAGCAGCCCCGGCTGAAAACCACGGCGCGATGATGAGAAGGCCTGTCTGATATGGTGATGAGGGTTTTGAGTCCTGAGCGCCACATCTGGAAGAGCCTCACCAAGCAGGCGAATTCTGATTCCTGTGTTTGAAGAGGAGCGAAGCTGCCAGCCTCTCAGATGCACAGCGCTAAAGCAGGCGATTTTGGAGATGTGCATCCAGTAACCCGTCACAGATCCCGGTGGGGTATGAGATCGCAGCCTGTGCACGGATAGCACATCGTCTGGGGCAAGTCCCCTCTGAGGCCGTTCCTGTCCAGAGCCATCCGCAGATGTTCTGCAAGTCGGAGGATTCTTTCAGGGGATGGCCGGCGCATCTCCAGGTCTGCCAGGCGCAGCGGATGGGGGTAGACCGCGCGAAGCACAGGCATCACCCCCATCTCTGTGAGCTCATCTATTCCCTGGAGGATAACTCTGTCAGACTCGCCCA